>CEVN01158494.1_pt1 | contig 10554 bp, 7 predicted proteins | sample 427041 | NCBI WGS metagenome assembly CEVN01 (sample SAMEA2623463, study PRJEB7988) | marine metagenome | biome: marine biome (ENVO:00000447); feature: surface water layer (ENVO:00002042); material: "saline water (ENVO:00002010), including plankton (ENVO:xxxxxxxx)" | depth 5 m
CCCCCGTATATAAAAACGGGTGGGGAACCTAACCTACAAAGTGTTACGGAAGCGAGATAAATGTGCCATTTCTGATACAAAAATTTTCCCAGGTATAGATACAATCAGAAATGAAAACTGAAATCCACTACATGAAAAAAAATCCCGCAGAAATTTTTACCACCATAGAGACCGATCCGAACACTGGGGAATACTACACCATCATACCCGAATGGATAATGAATGACATGAGCTGGTATGAGGGAACTGAACTTCGATTTAATATTGATACAGAAGAAGTAATCATTACAGAAAAGGACGACTAATGAAAAACTATCACATCTACTTAAATGACAAATGCCTGTTTAAGAATTTAAACCAAGAGGAGTTTGATATAATTTGGGGAAAAATATATTACTCATATTTTAAAGAAGAACTTACATACGTTGAATGTATAGATGATGCTTGCATACAAGGTAAATTAGAAGAACATTCCTATTAGTAAATATAAAGCAATCATTAAACTTGTAAATAATTAGGTTATATGATAAACTGAAAGGAAGAATTCAATATAAAAGTACTTTACAGGAGGATTTATGAGTGGCGACATAGGCATTCACGAAGAAACAATTGTCTTTTATGATAAGACAATGACAGAAACTAAGATGGTGCTATTGAATATGAAAGGCATCAAACTAAACTATAAAGAAGGTAAACCGAACAAGTCAAAAAAATAACTTCTTATTGACAACGTATAGATAATAGTGTATTATATAATTATAATTGAACATTAGTATGGCAAAAGGATTTACTGTTAAATCAGCTGCTGCAAAAGCAAAAAAACAGGCAGAAACACCAGAGTGGGATTACGATAAAGCAAAAAGAATGATAGCAGGTAAGACAGTAGTATTCTGTCTACCAGGTCGAGGAGTATCATATACATTTTTAAAAAACTTTGTGACACTATGCTTTGACTTAGTTCAAGCAAAGGCAAGTATACAAATATCACAAGATTATTCATCAATGGTAAATTTTGCCCGATGTAAGTGTCTTGGTGCTAATGTTCTTCGAGGTCCTGATCAATTACCTTGGGATGGTAAGTTAAAATATGATTATCAGTTATGGATAGACTCAGATATCGTGTTCAATGTAGAGAAGTTCTATCAACTGGTTCTAATGGATGAAAAGATTGCATCAGGTTGGTATTGTACAGAAGATGGAAGAACTACATCAGTTGCTCATTGGTTAGATGAAGATGACTTCAAAGGTAATGGTGGAGTCATGAATCATGAGACATTAGACTCAATCGCAAAGAGAAAGAAACCATTCACAGTGGATTATGCAGGTTTCGGATGGTTACTTATCAAGCATGGAGTATTTGAAGATAAAGAAATGCCATATCCTTGGTTTGCTCCGAAGATGCAAGTATTTGAATCTGGTGCTGTTCAAGACATGTGCGGAGAAGATGTCTCATTTTGCCTTGATGCAAAGAAGGCAGGTTTCCGTATTATGTGTGACCCTCGTATTCGTGTAGGACATGAAAAAACAAGAGTTATATAGTATCTCTCATAAGGGTGAGGTTTTATTTGATAACCTTACAGAAGAAGAGTACTTTGATAAAATGCAAGACTTAGCGGATGAATTCTTTGCAAATGGTACACCGCATCCGCTCGAACTCGAAACAGACGTAAAAGAAAACTAATGGCAAAAACATTTAGCATGGGCAACACGATTGAAAGTCGTCCGAAAAAAACTCGTCAAGGAAAGGGAAAACACTCGAAATACTCGGCAACATCCCGTAACTCGGCTCGTAAAAGATACAAAGGTCAAGGAAAATAAAGAATGTCTACTTTGATTGCGAATCTACCTTCCTATGAAGTATGGGTAAGAAAAGAGTATTTGACCGATCATAAGAGTGGTCATGGTGAATTTGTAAAAGGAGTCTGGGTATCTGCGAAAAGTATACCTGGTCGTGCCTTTTACTTTGAGACTTATCTACCAGAATACGCTGCAATGTTTGATAAATTACCAATTTCTGCGTTTACAAGTGATCCTGAGACTCCAAAACCCGATATGACACTGCATAATTTACAGTTTTGGAACTGCATGGACTATGGAGTTGTTGCAGTTCAGAAGCAATTTATTGGATCTATGCATTATGAGGTCATGACAAGGGACTATGGCAACCAAACTGGCACGTATATTTGTACTTTGGACAATTATCACTCAGATGTAGACGCAATTGACTACTCAACAAGTGAACAACCTGCTGAACATAAGTCTCATAACCTTCTAGAATTAGATAATGGGCAGTTTTGTCTCTATCCAAACAACAGAATGCGTATCTATGATAACAGTATTACACCAGAAACACCAAAAGTACCCGATTTTAAGGTTTCAACCGTCTACTATCAGGTAGAAAACGGTCATGATCGTGATGGATTGGGTTCAGAAGAGAATTATTTTTGGAAAACAGCAAAAGAAAGAGCAAAAAAAGACGAAATTGAACCAGAATTAGGATAAATAATAACATTCTTAAAAAGTGTCATAAATAAAACAGGAAAACTCTTGTTAATATGGCAATAAAACGGGTTTCAAGGGCATTTAAGGACATAAGTTTGTCTTTTACCCCTCATCCAGTCACAAAAGACCTCCCAATTCTCAAAAATGAGAATGCAATTAAGAAGTCTGTAAGAAATTTAATACAAACTATTCCAACTGAGAGGTTTTTTAACTCAGTTTTGGGGTCTGAGGTACGTGATAGCCTATTTGAATTTGTAGATTTTGGTACTGCATCAGTTATTCAGAATCAAATACTGATTACACTTGAAAATTTTGAACCTAGAATAGAAAATGTAGATGTTGAAGTAGAACCACGACCAGATACGAACGAATTTGAGGTCAAAATTTTCTTTAACATAGTTGGACAAGAAGTTCCTATACAAGAATTCACATTCATGCTCGAAGCAACAAGATAAATGCCTTTTACTAAGTTTACAAACCTCGATTTCGATCAAATTAAAACTTCAATTAAGGATTATATCCGTGCAAACTCCGATTTTACGGATTTTGACTTTGAAGGATCTAATTTTTCAGTTTTAATTGACACATTAGCATATAATACGTATATTACTGCATTTAACTCTAACATGGTTGTGAATGAGTCGTTTTTAGACTCTGCAACTGTTCGTGAAAACGTAGTTTCTCTTGCAAGAAACATTGGATATGTACCCAGATCAAGAAGTTCTGCTCAAGCAACTGTATCTTTTGACTTTACAACCTCTGGAAACACTCCAACAATCACTCTTCAAGCTGGTTTGGTATGTGTAGGTTCAGCAAATGATACTTCATATGTGTTTTCAATACCAGAAAGCATTACAACCACTACAACTCAAACTTTTGATGCAAATGGTAATGTAGTAAGTAGCACTGGATCATTTAATGACATAGTTGTGTATCAGGGGTCATATCTAACTAAGACTTTTACAGTAGATGGATCACTTGATCAAAGATTTTTACTTGAAAATTCATTCATTGACACTTCAACCATTAAAGTATTTGTAAAAGGTGCTGCTGACACTGGTTTAGGAAGAGAATATCGCAAAGTAGACAATATATTAAACATAACCGATATATCAGAGACTTATCTAATACAAGAGATTACTGATGAAAGGTATGAATTGCTCTTTGGTGATGGTGTATTTGGTAAAAAGTTAGAAAATGAAGCAGTGATTACTGTTTCTTACATAGTTACTGATGGTGTCGAAGGGAATGGTCCTGCACTGTTTAGTTTTGCTGGTAGTGTAGCATCTTCATCAAATCAGATATCTTTACCATCAACTACACCAACAATTACAACAGTCTCAGCGGCAGCTAACGGGGGTAACATAGAGTCAATCGACTCAATTAAGTATTTTGCACCTAGACTTTATTCATCACAATACAGAGCAGTTACAGCAAGGGATTATGAGTCTGTAATACAACAAATATATCCTAATACTGAGTCAGTTTCTGTTGTTGGTGGTGAAGAACTTGATCCACCAGAGTTTGGAACAGTCTTTATCACAATCAAACCAAAAAATGGTGAATTTGTGTCTGATTTTGATAAACAGTCTATCTTATCAAACTTAAAAGGATATACATTAGCTGGTATCAATCAAAAAATACTTGATCTTAAGTTATTATATGTTGAGTTAGATTCTTTTGTATACTATGATCAATCAAAGGTCACTACCGTATCAGAATTAAAAACAAATATTATAAATGGACTTCTTACTTATGGTTCATCCACTGATATTAATAAATTTGGTGGAAGATTTAAATATAGTAGACTAGTAAATGTAATTGATAATATTGATGATGCAATTACATCAAATATAACAAGAGTAAGGATTAGGAGAAATCTAAAAGCACTTACAAATCAATTTGCTCAGTATGAGTTATGCTATGGTAATAGATTTCATATAAATCCAGAGGGTAAAAATATAAAAAGTACAGGATTTACAATTCAAGGTCAAACTGATACATTATATTTTACTGATATACCTAATAAAAATAGTGATGGATCATTAGATGGAAGTGGTAAGGGTGTCATAGCGATTGTAAAAGGTGATAATGAACTATCACAGGGTCAGTTAATTGTTGCTTCTGCTGGAATAGTTGATTATGTTCATGGAGAGGTGATAGTTTCAACAGTTAACATAACGTCCACTCAAAAATCAAATAATATTATTGAAATTCAGGCATTTCCTGAATCAAATGATGTTATTGGACTTAAAGATTTGTACCTCAGTTTTGCAGTTGGAGATAGTACCATAAATATGGTTAAAGACACGATTACTTCTGGTGAACAGATATCAGGTGTCGGATATAAGATTACATCAAGTTATGCAAATGGAGCACTGGTAAGAGGATAATATGATAACCACTGGAATTGATAAAAGAGTCAAAGTCCAACAGATAATTGAAAACCAAATACCTGAGTTTTTAATATCTGAAAGTCCAAAGGCAGTAGATTTTCTAAAACAGTATTACATATCCCAAGAATATCAGGGAGGTCCAATTGACCTTACTGATAATTTAGACCAGTACATAAAATTAGATAATTTAACACCCGAAGTTGTTGTTGGAGAAACAAAGTTAACAAGTGATATTACAATCACTGATACCACTGTAAATGTTAGTAGTACCAAGGGATTTCCAAATGAATATGGTCTTTTTAAAATTGAAAGTGAGGTTATAACATATACTGGAATCACAACTAATAGTTTTACAGGATGTATTCGTGGTTTTAGTGGAATTACAACATATCATCAAGATAATAATCCATCAGAATTAGTATTTTCAGACACAACAGCAACAAATCATGAAAATGATGCAACTGTTATAAATTTAAGTGCACTTTTTCTTAAAGAATTTTATAAAAAGACGAAAAAGTTACTTACACCTGGTTTAGAAAACGTAAATTTTGTTAATAACCTTGATGTAAGTAATTTTATCAAAAACTCAAAGTCATTATATCAATCAAAAGGTACAGAAGAGTCATTTAGAATATTATTCAACGTATTATACAATGAAACACCTAAAATTCTAGATTTAGAGAAATATTTAATCAAACCATCAACAGCAGAATTTATAAGGAGAGAAGTAGTTATTGCAGAGGCACTTTCTGGCAATCCTATTCATTTAGTTGGTCAAACTATCGTAAAATCATCTGATAGTGCAACAAGAGCATCAATATCCGAAGTTGAACCATTAACAAGAAGAGGAAAGGTATATTATAAGATTGGTTTATTTGTTGGATTCAATGATGTTGATTTAATTGAAGGTACATTTGGTGTAACTCCCAAAACAAAGGTGATTGGAAATGTTTCAGCAGGTTCTTCTGTAATTACCGTTGATTCAACCGTAGGATTTGGAGCAACTGGTACTTTAGTATCTGGAATAAGTACAAATATCTATTACAGTGACAAATCAGTTAATCAATTTTTTGGATGTCAAAATATTGTAGGAATTATATCTACAACTGATGATATTAGATCAGATGAATACTATTATGGTTATGAAGGTGGTGATTTAACCAAAGAAGTAAGGTTAAGATTAACTGGTGTTTTATCTAAATTCGTTCCAACATCAGATATTCGTTTACTAACACAAGGTGAAAATATAACAGTTAGAAATGTTGGTGAAAAAATATTAAATCCATCCGAAGATAGAACAAAGAAACAAATATTTGCAAATTCATGGATTTATAATACTTCTTCAAGATTTAAAGTTAAAAATATATTCGGTGCCAATATTGTTTTATTTACAAGTGATATTGATAAATCAAGTCTAAAAATTGGTGATAATATTGAGGTGTTATTTCAAAATGGAGAAGAGGTAGTTGCTACTGGTACGGTTGGTAATATTAATAAAGATACATCTACTATTTCAATAAACAATCTAACATTATTATCAAATATTACAGTATTACCAGATCCAAATCGTGATTATGATTTAAGAAGAGTTGTTAATCGTGCTTCAAGTACAAAAACTGACATGGATTTTGGTCAGAATATTCTTACATCAGATGTAACTAATGTTTATAATGAAATGGATGAAAATTTATATGTTGCATCCAATTCATTACCATCATATCAAATAACCACTGAATTACCTAAATCAATTTTACCAGAAGCTGTTGCAGGAAATGAATTACCAAATTCTGGATATAATCCTAACACTCTAAAATATAGTATCTTATCTTTCCCAAGTCCAGTGCCATTCATAACTGGGGATGAGATATTTTATACTGCACAAGGAACAGTTATACCAAATTTACCAGAATCTTCATATTTTGTTGAAGTTTTATCAAATGGAAATCAAATAAGACTTTATCGTTCTAGATCATTTATTCCAATAGCAGATTTTGTAGAGTTTGAATCGTTACAACCAGGAACTGGGACACATACCTTTTCTCTTGTTGGAACTGTTGATCAAGAAATTGCATCACAAAAATTATTCAAAAAATTTCCTCTTAATCCAGATTTAGTAAATTCTACATCCGTAAAGACAAATCCAGGATCAACAGGAATGTTAATTAATGGTGTTGAGATAAAAAATTATAAATCAAATGATAAAATATTTTTTGGACCATTAGATAATATTACATTATTAAATGGTGGAAGAAATTATGATGTTATAAATCCACCAGAAGTTACATTATCAGGTCCAGGTATCGGGAATACGACAGCTTTAATAAGACCAGTAATTACTGGTAGTGTGACCAAAGTTCAGGTTGATCCACAAAAATTTGGTATTCATAGAGTATTATCAGCAACAATTGAAGGTGGTAATGGTAATGGAGCGATATTAGAACCAGTATTAGCAGAAAGAAAAAGAGAGTTAAGTTTTGATGCTAGATTACTATCAGAATCTGGTGGTGTTGATAATGTAGATGAAACAATAACATTTCAAGATCGACATAATATTATAAGTGGTCAACCTTTAATTTATGATCGCAACAATAATCCACCACTTGGTATCGGAACTGTTGGTAACGATTCGGGAACATCAGTTGTTGGTTTAGGAACTACAACTCTTGTAAACACTGCCACGTATTATCCAGAAGTTGTCAATCCAAGCACCATAAAATTATATCAAACATTAGGTGATTTTAGTGCAGGTATAAACACTGTTGGATTTACTACAACTAATAAAATAGGTGTTCATAAATTTAAATTATATTATGATGAAAAAACTTTAAAAGATATCCGAGTATTAGATAGTGGAAGTGGGTATGAAAATAGACAAGTATTTGTTAAACCAATAGGAATTAATACAATAACAAATGTAATTCATTTTGATAATCATGGATTTAATAATGGTGATAAAATTGTATATCAAACTGCTGTTGGTATAGGATCTACATTACCAACTACAATTACTGGTTTAACAACATCAACTGGTATTACTACAACTTCTAATTTTTATCAAGTACTAAAATTAAACAGTAACGCATTTAGACTTACAAATGCTGGTCTTGGTGGCACAATAACATCAGAATTTGAAAGAAAAGACTACATTAAGTTTTCTGATCAAGGAACAGGTTTCCAAGTATTTAAATTTCCAGATGTTAGATTAAATTTAAAATATGAATTAGCTAACACTGATGTTGGAGTAATAACAGCGACACCAGTTCTTAGAGGTGAAATATCTGATGTTCTATTGTATGACAAGGGTTCTGGGTATGGTTCTGATATTCTTAATCTTGAAAAATCAATATCAGTAAAGATTAAAACTGGTAAGGATGCTCAGTTAAAACCGATTGTAACAGACGGTAAAATTACTTTTGTAGAAATACAAACAAAGGGTAGAGAATATGCTTCTGCACCTGATTTAGAGGTGGTAGGAATAGGAACTGGTCTTGGTGCAAAATTAAGAGCAGTAGTTAAAGATGGTAAGATTGAAGAAGTAATTATTTTAGAAGGTGGATTACAGTATCAACAAGATAAAATTGATATTAAAGTTATTCCACCAGGATATGGATGTAAACTTGAAGCAAGTATAAGAGGATTAACTGTTAATACATTTGCAAGATATGGTAATGAAGCATTAATTGAGACTAATAATAAATTACAATATTCAATTGTTGGTTACTCAACTCAAATTGGAAATGATGCCTTTGGTGATACTGGCACTGAACATTCACCAATAATTGGTTGGGCATATGACGGGAATCCAATATATGGACCTTATGGTTATAGTAACCCAAATGATGATAATTCAGTTGTTAAAATATTGACTTCTGGATATGTTTTAGATCCTAATAATGTTGTTAATAGACCACATCAATTTAGTAATGGATTTTTTGTTGAAGATTATAGTTTTACTAATGCAGGTGATTTAGATCAACATAATGGTAGATATGGAAGAACACCAGAGTATCCTAATGGAGTATATGCATATTTTGTAGGTATTGGTTCTAATTCTTTACTACCAGAATTTCCATACTTTATTGGAGACACTTATAGAACTGACCCATCAACTGAAAACTTTAATCTTAATCAATCAACATTTAATTTTAATGATTCTGATTTAATACGTAATAGTTATCCATATAAAGTTTCTGATCCATTTGCAGATAATGATTTTATAGTTGAATCTAATGAAATAACTAAACAGTCATCTGTTGTTGAATCAACCACATCTGGTTCAATAAATTCAATTCAAATTATCAATACAGGAGATAATTATGAAGTTGGAGATTCTGCAATATTCGATAATACAGATACGAATGGTGGTGGTTTAAGTATATCTGTTAACAGAGTTTCTGGTAAAACAATTGAATCAATCAATACCACTGTTGATACTTTTGATGCAACTTTTGTTTGGAGAGATCCAACTCACGTAGCAGCATATATTTCAACTGCTCCTAGTTTAAATGCACACGATAATATTGTTATATCTGGTTTAAGTACAACAGAAATTAAAGGACTTGCAGGATCACACAAAATTGGTATTAATACTGCACAAACAGTTGTATACCAAGAAGTTCCAAATGTTGCAACAACAGGTATTGTAACTGATATTTACGTTACAAATATACCAGATCATATTTCAGTTGGTAGCACCATAGGTATTGGAACAGAAGTATTGTCTGTTTTAAATACATTTAACCAAAATAATGTAATAAGGGTTAAGAGAGGATTATCAAGTGGTATTCATACTGTATCTACATCAGTTTCATTAATACCTAGTTTCTTTAATATTCCTCTTAAAACAAAAGTATTTGATTCAAAAATAGATGATAAAGTATTTTTTAATCCACATGAATCTGTTGGTGTAGGTACAGTTGTTGGATTAGGATCAACTGCAACCTCAACATTAGGTGATTTGATAAGTGTTGTATCAACACCAACTCGTAGCATAAGATTACCAAATCATCCATTTAAAACAAATCAAAGAGTCACATTAACAAAACCAAGTGTAGGATATGCATTAACAGTTTCTAAGGATGATGGGGTAACTACGTTTAATATACCTGAAGGTAGTAATAGTCAAGATGTATTTGTAATTAGAAAGTCTAAGGATTATATTGGTATAGTAACTCAGGTTGGTTTAACTACAACCTCTGACGGATTATCTTTCATAGGTGACACAACTGTTGGTACAAGCAGTTTTGAATATTTGTTTGAAAGTAATTTTGATAAGGTAACTGGAACCTTGCAAAGAATTGATGCAGTCGTTTCTGTTTCAACTGCACATGGTTTGCTTAATAGTGATGTAGTTAAATTATCCGTTTCTCCAAATCAATCTGTTGGTATAGGAACATCAACTCAAATAGATCTTAGATTTGATTCAGATACTCACAATTTATTAGTCAATCCAATTAATATTGCATCTAGTGGAGTTACAACTGCAACTAATAATTTTAACTTTACTACTCATAATTTAAACACTGGTGATAAAGTACAATATATCTCAACCTCTATAACAGAAGGTTTAACAAATAAGGAGTCGTATTATGTTTTCAAAGTTGATGATAATAATTTTAAATTAGGTGAAACTTATAATGATGTTACAAGTAATCCA
>CEVN01070403.1_pt1 | contig 10522 bp, 7 predicted proteins | sample 427041 | NCBI WGS metagenome assembly CEVN01 (sample SAMEA2623463, study PRJEB7988) | marine metagenome | biome: marine biome (ENVO:00000447); feature: surface water layer (ENVO:00002042); material: "saline water (ENVO:00002010), including plankton (ENVO:xxxxxxxx)" | depth 5 m
CCATTAGATAATGCTAGTCCATTTGATTATTATTATATTTTCTCATACGGCACAGAACAGAAAATGGGTTCTTTCTCAACTGCGTTAAATTTTTACAGGGAAAATACAAGCTATGGTTTTGTTTTTTCTCCAATACATCATACTAATAGATTACCTTTAGGTGAGGATGATTTTCCGATTGATTTACCTGTCAAGCCAAGACCTGAGCTTATATCTGATGTTGAAAATAAAATTGAATTTGGAGGATATCTAAAGCATTCATTTGATAATGGGGATATTGGTTTGTCTTATTATAGAGGAAACGATAGGGTTTTTAACTTATCCGGAATCAATATTTTCAACAATCAACTTGAAACTCTAGATTCTCCAGGAATTGATACGGTTCTTTCCTATCGTTCTACGGATGTTATTGGTTTAAGTGCAACAATAATTTCTTCACCTATCACTATTAGGTTAGATCATGGTTATTTTCATACCAAGGATATGAAAAATGACCAGACAATTCACAGAGATAGAATGGATATGAAAAATGATCCTTGGGTTGGAATTGAGGCAAATACAGATTTTTTTGACACAGATTTCGATGGAATTAACGATGTTAGCGTGTGTAACTCACCATGGTATCAAATTACAGATCAATGGACATTTCAAGAAGAGGCATATTATTCCCAAACTACATTGCAATTAGAGTTTGATATTTTTGGGGCAACATCTATTTTAGGCTTATTTAATTATAATGTTGAAAAATATAATGCAAAATATTTACCTGCAATTTCTTTGCCAGGTATTGAGGCAGATATAGACCCTCAAGAATATTTTTACCCTGGATTAGGTGCCCCAGTTGCAATATTGACATCTAAGGCTTTAATGTACAGCTTTAAACGTGATATAGGGCAGTCTCAGGATATTGAGCTTAACTTAAAGGGTTTAGTCGATTTAGAAAATAGTGGGTACTTAACTGAGATAGGTGCCATTTTTACTCTGTCTGATAACTTAAGATTTCATACCTATTTAAATAAAGTTATAGGGGATGATACTCTTGATGATGAATATCGGTTTAACCAAATGAAAGACTTTTCTCATCTAAGATTTGAGTTAGAGTATTTCTTTTAAGCCTATCTTCTTAAGATTAAGTTTACCAAAGTAACCACATCTAAAACATCAATATTTTCATCGTTATTTACATCAGCAGCATCAACAGCATTATCATCTAAGTCAATATTGCCAGTTATATAGTTCACTAGCGTAACAACATCTAAAACATTGATTTCGCCATCTAAGTTGGCATCACCAGCAATGTCAGGGCAATCTTGTTCGTGTACCACTGTAAAACTATAGTAGAATTGGTCAAGGGCAATATCAAAGTTTTCACTTGTAGCTACACATTCAGGTATATTTTGGTCCTCACACAAAAGATTGCCTCCAATGCCAAAATAAGGTGCAAAATTAACATCATAACCGTTCCAGTCAACTCCTAAATTGCAGATTGATTCTGGTACAGAGCTTATTTCATTATCAAATAGCCAAAGGTAAATAAGATTGTCTAGTGATCCAATACTTTCTGGTATGTGCCCTATTTGATTATATCCTACATCAAGCCATATTAAACTTGATAGATCTCCAATTGATTCAGGAAGAGCTATTAAATTATTAAAATTAGCTATGAGGTATAGGAGGTTAGAAAGATTTCCAATTGATTCAGGTAGTTCAGTTAATTCATTGTCATCAATATATAGTTGAACTAAACCATCAAGGTCTCCAATTGATTCAGGTAGCTCAGTTAATGTAATGTTTCCACCATTTGAATTATTCCCAACTATAAGTCGTGTAAGACGTCCGTTTGACCAGTTTTGGAAACCTAGATATAATGGATTTTCTCCAAAATTTAAATTATTTGTAGAAGAAATATCTTGAAGAGCCTCAATATCTTGACTTAAAAAGCAGTTGCTATCATCAAATACTATACAAGTATTTTGAGGTATATCTTCATAATAAATATACCCATCTTCACATTCATCTGTAATTGGGAACTCTAATGCACCTTCTTGAATCCACTGAGCAATTAAATCTATTTCTTCTTGAGATAAAGAACCAGTTGGGGGCATATCTCCTGGCTGAGATTCAGACCTTGTAATTCTATCATAGAGCTCACTTGATTGATAATTCCCTGGCACAACTGTATTGCTTGACATTAGGTTGTTGTAATTAGATAGGTTCAATCCTCCTAATGAACTACCTAAATGACAATTTCCGCAGGAATTATCCCATATTGGCTGTATTTGCGAATTGTAATCTATTGATGAAAAAATGATTGAAAATAAATATACTGTTATTACCTTTTTCATTGCTGTTCCTTTATTTTATCAATGTAATTTTTTTTGTTTCTATGGTATTACCTGACTTAATCTCTACAAAATAATTACCAGAGGATACATCTGTTGCATCCCAGCTATACTGGTGATATCCTTGTGAAATGTAGTCACTTTCTAAAGATTTTACAAGTCTACCATTGATATCTATAATATTTAGCTCAATATACGAAAAATTTAAAAGATTAAAATTGATATGAATAAGGGGATTAAATGGATTTGGGTAAGGGTTTTGTATGTTAAAAGCATATGGCATACTATCATTATCTAAAGTTTCATCAAGGATTGTCGTTAAGGATAAAGTTTTTGTTAAATCTGATCTACTTTTTGATGTAACTACTAGGTTTATATCTTCATTTTCATTAGCATCATAAGTTATTAGACCAGATTGACCAGGATTAATCTCTAAAATTCCAGTTTGACCATTTATTGAATAATTAAATTCTTCAGTTATTTCTCCATCATTCCATACATTGAAACTTATCGTTTCATTCGTTGAACCAATTGGGTATAATTGCGAATTGTTTTCAAATCTATAATTGTTTGATGTAATGCTAAATGCAATTGGATGAAGCCCTTCAATTCTATTGGCACGATAAATTGCACCAGATGGTACACTTAGATTATAATTTGCCTGCCATACAATATCTCCAGTGTACGTGCCTGTAGGCTTTACTTCAAGAGATGTTGCGCCGCCTCCAATAGTTGTAATTAGATAGTTGCCATTATTAAGTTTTTGAACATTACCAGAAAATGAACCAAATAGTTCTTGAGGTAAAGAGTACTCCCAAACTGTATTGGCAATACACCCATTTTCATTTTCAGTTATAGATATTTCAAAAGCTCGGGTTGTAGGATAAGATGCATTATACAATATAGTGCTAAGATTACCATTATCTAAAAATAGAATATTGCCATTTTGTAGAATTTCTATACTATGTTGAAAACTAAACAGTAACTCAGTGCCACAATCAACATCACCAGATTGACTGTTTAAGCCCATTTGCCAAATAATTTCTCCACTTGGATAATCAATTTTTATAATTCTTGATAAATTCCTAGATGATAAATATAAAGCACTTTCGTTTTCGTTAAAAAGTAAAGCATTAGAGTGTGTCCAATCAAATTCAGGATTGTTTAAAACTTCTGTCCAGCTACCACCAAACACATCATAATCTTCCATGCTTAAATGTTCAAAAGCATCCCATGCCCATACTTCATTTCCATCTGCATCCCATTCAATAATTTTATCGCCAACCCATGGAAACTCATTCGTGACTCCATCCACTTGATATCCAAGTAGTTGAAGTAACGTTTGAATGTTTGGGCTTAGGTTTGTTGGAATAGGTCCTAGTGCTGTGCTTTCATCGAGTCCCATAAAATTACCATTTGGTAGTTTGAAAAAGTCATGGTGAACGTAAGCATCACCAGTCTCGGACCATAAAATCTCATTATCTAACGAAAACATCACTCCTGGTAACTCAGAATCATTGCTCCCAAATTGTGTTCCATAAAATTGCATATTATTTTCTGTGTAATAAACCAGGTTTGTATTACCAGTATTCCATATTTCATTTCCATTTTGATCGATTGCCGCACTAAAATAATCAAGAAATGAACTAAAAATTGTTATTCCATTGCTGTAATCGTTTTCAAAATATGTGGTAGAACTTGCATTTGAGCGTTGATTTGTTGTGGAGAAAGAATGTATAGGTGACCAAGTAAAATTAGTGTTACTATCGGTATTTACACCCCTTATTCTCCAAAAATATTCAGTATCCCAATCAATTGAATTCTTTTCAATATATACTAGGCTAGGAGTAGTAGCAGAGGATACAATGTTTGTAAAATCACTATTATTGGAGATTTGTATTTCATATAAATCTGAGTCTTGAATTTGGTTCCATTCAAAAAGAACATGAGTGTAATTTAAAAGACTTTCATTCGCAGGGAAATAGTTAGGCAGTAAGATTGATAAAACAACGAGATAAATATATTTTTTCATCTATTTTGGAATCCTCTTTAAGTTTTTTTCTTTAAAGTAATTTTCATCCAATTCAGTATTTAATTTAATTGAATCGATGAATAGTGTAGTATACGTTCCTTTTTGGATGTTTCTTATTGTTAAGGTTTTAACTAAATCCATTCCATCTTTTGGATAATAAGAGAATATTTTTTCTTTAAAAACTTCTCCATTTTTATCAAATGAAATTTCTTTGATGGGAATTAAGTCTTTTACAGAAAACCAAGTTTCATGTTTTGAATAAATTTCTTTACTCATATCTTTTGGGGTACTTGTTACAATATAGCATTCCACGCTATCAAAAACTTCAAATTTGCTAGATTTTTTATACGTATACATATCGATATCTCTAACATCGAAGTCTGCGTAAGTTAAATCGGAATTCATAAAGCTTTTTTTCTTATTTTTATGAGAGACTTTACGTATTTTTTTATAGGCAGGTAACCACATAGTCATATTGTTGTTAATGCTTAAAAAAGACATTCCCTTATATTGTCGTGGCTCAATAAACCACATTAGCTGGAATTCTCCATTGTTTTTTGACCAGGAAATAAATTTTGAGGTTCTTGCTTTGCCATTTTTATGAGACTTCATTGTGAGATAAGATTTTATATTGTCTGGTTTATCATTGTTATTAAAACTTTTAACTATTTCATAACCAGTTAAATTATTAGTAGTTAATAAAAATCCTAATACTGATAAATATAAAATCTTCATTTTATAATTTCCTTTAACTCTAATTGTGAATTTGCGATGAAAAATGAGTTTTTTAAATCTTTACGATTATATATCATTTCTTTGTTGCTATTTAGATCAATAAGCGATCCATTGGCAAACTTTAAAACTGCATGTGCTGCAGCAGTGTCCCATTCCATAGTTGGAGCAAGTCTTGGATAAATATCCGCACTACCCTCAGCTACTAAGCATATTTTTATAGAGCTTCCCATGCTAACAAGTTCATACTTATCAAAATTCGACAAGAAAGTATTTAATTTGGGACTTTTATGAGATCTGCTTGCTACCACTTTAACAGTTTTTCCCACTTTTTTATTGACATTGATTTTTTGTTTTCTACCATTTTCTAATTTGAATGCCCCCTTTTTTGAACCAAACCAATATTTTTTTAGCGCTGGAGCATATACAATTCCTAAAGTAGGTTTTTGATTTTCAATTAATGCAATGTTTATGGTAAACTCACCATTTTTTTTTATAAATTCTTTAGTTCCATCAATAGGATCGATTAACCAAAATTTTGTCCATTTTTTTCTATTTTCATAACTTATATAAGAGCCTTCTTCGGATAGTATAGGAGTTTTAGGTTCTATATTGTGAAGTGATTTGCATATAATTTTATTTGCTTCCTTATCAGCTAATGTAAGGGGAGAGTTGTCATTTTTATATTCAATTTCCATTTTTGAAATATCAGCGCTTTCATATATCTCCATTATTTTATTTCCAGCATTTTCACAGATTTTAATTAAATCGTTTATATTAATCATTCACCAGTCCCTGTTTAGATAAATATGACATGATAATATTTACGCCATCACCTATTGTTATGTCGGTTGTATCTATGCTAATCTCTGGATTATTTGGAGATTCATAGGGGTCATCTATTCCTGTGAATCCTTTTATGATGCCAGCTCTAGCTTTTGCGTACAAACCTTTTACATCTCTTTTTTCACAAGTTTCAAGAGGAGTTGATATGTGTACTTCTATATACTCTCCATTTTGACTTATGAGGCTTCTATTTGTATTTCTAGGTTTTTTGTATGGAGCTATAGGGGCACAAATTGCGATTCCACCATTTTTTGTTATCTCACTTGCGACAAAACCTATCCTGGTTATATTTAAATCACGATGCTCTTTTGAAAAACCTAGTTCGCTTGATAGGTGAGTTCTTACAATATCTCCATCAAGAAGTGTTACCTTTCGATGATTCTTTTCAAGTAACCTTGACATTAATGCATTTGCAATCGTTGATTTTCCAGAACCGGATAACCCAGTGAAGAATAATGTGAAGCCTTTCTTATTTTTGGGAGGGTATGCCTTTTTAAGCTCATTGGCAACTTCTGGATATGTAAACCATTCTGGAATATCTTCGCCTTCATTTAATTTTCTTCTAAGCTCTGTGCCAGAAATATTGGTGCTTTTTACGCCTTCTGGAACTTTATCTATCTCGTAAAACTCTTTTTGTTCATCTACATATACAAATAGCTTAAAGGGGACAATTTTAATCCCTATTTCTTTTTGATGCTCTTTAACTAATTCTTGCGCCTCATATGGCCCGTAAAACGGATCGCCATTAGATTTATTTCCTGGACCAGCATGATCTCTTCCAACTATAAGATGGGTGCATCCATAATTTTTTCGAATCAGGGCATGCCATAAAGCTTCTCTAGGACCCGCCATTCTCATTGCAAGAGGGATTAGACTTAACATAGTAGATTCAGAAGGTAAATGTTTGAGCAATTTTTTATAGCAATTTACTCTAGTAAAATAGTCGACGTCTCCAGGCTTAGTCATGCCTACTACTGGATGAATGAGAATGTTGGCATTGTATTCTTTCATCGACCTTTTTATTAACTCCAAATGTGCTTTATGTATGGGATTTCTAGTTTGAAACGCGATAGTATTAAGCTTTTTCGACTTTTGTATTTTTTTTTGAATTTGATTGGGTCTAATTCTTAAATTTTGATAATCATGATGGGAGGGAAGGGAGATTTTTTCAATTTCTCCACCAATGTAGAAGTCACTAGTGTTATTGTATAGATGGTAAACACCTGGATGCTCTTCTGAAGTAGTTCCGTATACCCCATTTGCTTCAATTTTCTTATTAGGTTTCCATATATCTTCAATACTCATTATTGCTATTAAGAACCCTTCTTTATCTCTTAAAGCTATCTTTTTATGATCACCAATCAAATCAACCGTATTTTGATCAATATCTAAATTTATGGGGATGGGCCATAGATTGCCATTTGTAAGCCTCATTGTCTCAACAACGGACAAATAATCTGATTTATTTAAAAATCCTTTTAGAGGAGCAAATGATCCATCTAAAATTAACTCAATATCGCATAGCTGTTTACTTGAGAGCGTAATACTTTTAAGTTTTAGTATTTCTTTTTCGGTATACACTATTTTAGACATTTTTACCCCTAATAAGTTGACTAGTAAAGTATTTATAAAATATCATTATATTATATTTTAATTTTACATAAATAATATATCATTTTGTAACAGTTTATATGACGAAGAAAAAGATAAATATTACCATAGATAAGGTTTATACTAAAAAGGGAGATAAAGGCACCACCAGTATTATTGGTGAAAATTTTGTATCTAAATCAGATCCGCGTATAATATGTTATGGAGAGGTTGATGAGCTGAATTCATCTATTGGATTTTGTTATGCGTTAATACAGGAATGTGGTCAATTTAAAGATGAAGAAATATCTAAATCTATTAAAGTCATTCAGAATGATTTATTTAATTTAGGCACTATGCTAGCTATCTCAAATTCTATTGATTCAAAAGACTATCCAAATATAGATGGTAAAAATATAAAGTTTTTAGAGGGCTTGATTGATTTGTATAATGAAAAACTCCCTGCTCTGAAATCATTTGTTCTGCCTTCTGGTTCAACTATTGGGGCATATTTTCACGTATGTCGAACAATATGTCGAAGAGTAGAGCGTAGCTGTGTTTCATTATCAAAATCAGACAACCTAAATCCTGATATTATTAGCTATCTTAATCGGTTGTCGGATTTGTTGTTTGTTTGGGCAAGATGGTCAAATAAACATTTAGGTAAAAACGAAAATATGTGGTCTATTTAAATTTTATTGATTAAATAAAAATTTAGTGTATGTTATGGCATACTTTATAAACAATAATTATGGGAGGTTATGATGCTTAAAGATTGGAAAGATCATAAGTTTATTCTTTTTTCACATGAATTCTGGAGACCATTTCTTGCAGTATGGATGTTTTTTAGAGATATTTTAATGTATGTCTTTGACTTATTCAAAATGTCTTGGAATGCTCTTCCATCAGCTATAAATAAAAATGCAATTATTCCATCATTTATTGCTTCGGTAGTAATTTTGGTTATAGTTTATTTCTGCTGGTTTGTTGAACAGATTTTGAGAGCTAGTGGAAGTAGTTTGCTTGATATGGGCGGGCTTAACACCTGGCTAGTTGTTTTAAATATAATCCTTACTCTTCCTATGTGCTGGGGATTTGCCACAGTTGCATCGGTCATTAAGGCTAAAAATGAAGGTAAGGATGACAGCTGGAGAAATCACACCTCTGTTGGGTTCAAGGGAGTTAAGTTTTTTGTAACATACGTTTTAGCTGTTGTTGCTCTATTTTTAGGAATTACTGTATTAAGCTCTATTGGTTTGATGCCAATCATCGGAAAGCCAATTCTATCTATATTGGCAGTTCCATTTTATTTTGCTTCAATTGTCATAATACTATGCACTATTGGTTTAACGATAGGATCATATATGTTTGGAGGTTTTTACTTATCAGGTGACTATGATGAGTCTGCCGGCTTCAAAGATAAAACTGTTTCCCTGTTTAAGATGATTGGATGCAAAGTAGTTGATTTTATTGGTGTCACAATACCAGCGGGTGTAATGATGTTGTTGTTTGTAATATTGCCTACTATTCTGATGATTTCAGCTGTTAGTGTTATGCAAATGCCAGGCAAGGATTTTTATGATATTAGATGGCCTAATGTATATATGGCTCTTGCAAATACAAATCAGTATCCTGCAGAAAATAGTGAAGAGGATGCTGATATGCTTATCTTGAGCTCTTCTACTGAATACCCTTGGAAATATCCTACGGTTGAAGCTGCCTCTACACATTTTGGTGGCAATAAGGGAAGCAAGGGGATTGCAGACTTATTACAAAAAAAGAGAAAGGGTATTCAAGATGGGTACAAACTATGGACGGAAAAGCCTGGTCAGGTAGATGGTAAGATGGGAGGAAAACCCAATAAAGGAAAAGATTTTGGAGAGTATGTTGATTCGTTAAATGATGAAGTAGAAAAAATTGTGAACTGGAATGGCGAAGAATCCGATGAAGAGGCTTTTTCACATTCTGGAGATCAGTTAATTTTAAATAGTGAGCCAATTGAAATGCCTAATGGAATGCCAGGCACTTGCTATGTTTCTCAAGATGAAATAGAGTGTACTTCAAATGGGGATTCGAACCATATATGGTCAATGGATGGAGCTGGAAAGGATGTTTCCTTTGGGGGTGAATCTCATCCTTCATTCTTTATTTGGCTTATAACACTCATCTTAGTGTTCGTATGCTCAATTATTGTATCGGTTCCACTAGGTTGTTTGTATTCAGCAGGTGGGTCAATATATTACAGTTTATACACTACTGATTATCATAAAAAATACGGACTTGTAAAAAGATTGCTAGCTATACTTCTAGTACCTGTTTTATTTGTTCTTTTATTTGGTGGTCTTGGGGGTATGTTTTGGCTGTTCTAGATTGTAAATGATGTAATTATAAAGCAATTAAAGCTTTAGAAAGAGGGAGAACAGGTTATTTATCTGTTCTCCCTTTTTTTATAATTTATAAGAAATTTTTCTAGTTTAGGTTTGATTACAAAAGAGCAATATGGAACATTGGGGTTTTTGGCGAAATAGTCCTGATGATACTCTTCTGCTTTATAGAATTTTTTAAACTCAGTAATTTCTGTAACAATTTCTTTTTTAAATAAATTAGATTCATTCAGGGCTTTTTTTAAGGAGTCTGCTTTATTTTTTTGATTTTGATTATGGAAAAAAATGACTGATCTATATTGAGATCCTATGTCGTTTCCTTGCTGATTAATTGTAGTTGGGTCATGTGATATCCAGAATAGTTTCAACAGCTCCTCATAACTAACGATATTACTGTCAAATTCAACTTGAATAACTTCAGCATAACCACTTTTGCCTGTGCATATCATCTCGTAATTTGGATTAGGGAGGTCTCCACCCGAATATCCAGAGGTTACACTTGAAACTCCTGCTATTTGATTAAAAATAGCCTCAACACACCAAAAGCAACCTGCACCAATTGTCATTAAACTCATTTTATAATTTAAATATATTTG
>CEVN01105901.1_pt1 | contig 10500 bp, 6 predicted proteins | sample 427041 | NCBI WGS metagenome assembly CEVN01 (sample SAMEA2623463, study PRJEB7988) | marine metagenome | biome: marine biome (ENVO:00000447); feature: surface water layer (ENVO:00002042); material: "saline water (ENVO:00002010), including plankton (ENVO:xxxxxxxx)" | depth 5 m
CATTTGCATTCCTCTTGAACCTTTAATTAAAATATTTTCTTCTTTTAAAATATCACCTAATTCATAAAAATCTTTCTTTGTTTTGAAAAAAATATTTTTAACAGAATCTAGTTTTACTTTATAAAACTCATCACCAATAAAAATACATCTATCAATATTCAACTCATTTGCTATATCAATTATTTTTTTGTGTTCAATTGCTGAATTTTCACCTAGCTCAAACATGTCACCTAAAACTAATGCTTTTGTCCCTTTGTTTTTTATAAATGATTTAATTGCGAACTCAACGCTAGTTGGGTTTGCATTATATGCATCGAGAATTACATTTTTATTGTTAATTTTAATTATCTCAGATCTGTTATTCTTAGAGCTATAGTTTTTTAATTTTTCTTGAATAAGTTTTGAATCAATACCAAATTCTAGTCCAATTGCGATAGCAGAACAAACATTTGGAAAATTATATTGACCATATAGATTGGATTTATAAACTTTACCATTACATTTAACAGTCACATTTTCATTGTCATACATTTCAAATACATACTTTGAGTTTGAATTAGATCCAAATGAAAAATGATTACATGACTTAAATGTGAGTTGTACTGGGTCATCGTAATTAAGTATTAAAGTTTTATTATTTCTTATCAACCAATTATATAATTCAGTTTTACCCTTGACAACTCCATTTAAATCTTTAAATCCTTCTAGATGAGCCTTGCCAAAATTTGTAATGTATCCATAATCTGGCTCAGCTATCTTAGTTAAAAAATCGATTTCACCAAAATTATTTGCACCAAGTTCAATTACAGAAAATTCAGTATCATTTTTAATCCTTAATAAACTTAATGGTACACCAATATGATTATTATAATTACCATCTGTTGATATAGTTTTGTAGCTAGTGCTTAGCACAGAATGAATTAATTCTTTGGTGGTTGTTTTACCATTACTTCCTGTGATTGCTAAAATTATTGATTTAAAACTTTTTCTATGAAATAAGGCCAAATTCTGAAGTGCTTTTAGAGAGTCATCAACTTTAATAATATTATCATTGTTATTAAAATTAATTTCATTTGAATCAATTACAGCTACTTTTGCTCCTTTTTTTAATGCTTCATTAGCAAACTTGTTTCCGTCAAAATTGTCACCCTTAATAGCGAAAAACATTGAACCATTACGAATTGATCTAGAATCAATATCTATTATTGAATTACATTCTAAAAACTTATTATGTAAGTTTTTAATATCCATTATCTAAATATAATGAGATTAGTTAAAAAAGAGATTAGATAATTTTTATCTTTTTTTAGGCTTGGTTACATTTCTGCCTTCACCTAAATATGACATAGCACACCTAAAACCTATAGAGTTTGAGGTCATGTAATCAGGTAAAAACCTTCTTTGGGCAGGGTCTAAATAATAAGATCTATCAAGCCAAGATCCACCTTTGTAAACTCTAGAGTCATTACCAATTAATGAGGGTCTAAAATCTGCTATGTCGGAATTATTATTTCTTGGATTATTATACATTTCTTTAGCTTGCTGATTTGTTCCATAATTCCTAGATGATTCTTTATCACCGTCATTGTAGTCGCGATTATCCGATTTTGAATAATTAGTTCTTAATAATTCAGATGAATCTAAGTCACTCTCTATTATTTCACCAGGCAAACTTTTAAAATCAAGCCTTCCATTAGGGAGTTTTCTTACGTTATCATCATCTTGAAAGTTAGAGTTATCAATCACACTAATTCCATCTTCTCCTATGGAACTTTTAGTATATATATTTCCTCTGTAATAATTGAAATCATTGGCTTCCTCATCAATAATTGGTCTGTAAACATCTGCAACCCATTCAGCGACATTTCCACCCATACCATATAGTCCAAAACTATTAGCTGGGTATGCTCTAACTGATGTTGTTATTCCAGAACCATCTACTTCAGCCCAATTTGCTATACCACCATAATCACCTTTACCTAATTTAAAATTAGCCAATTGATCACCTAAATTCTTTTTTCTTGTAGATCTGGTGTATTCACCATTCCAAGGAAACTTCTTTTTTCCTCTGTATAGATTAGCTTCTCTAAGTTCATCAAGACCTAAAGCAGCATATTCCCATTCAGTTTCTGTTGGCAATCTGTATGCAGGCAATAAAATTCCTTCTTCAATACCTGGTAAGTTATCTCCATCTTCTTCTTCGCTAGCTTTGTCTCCTAAATAGTTTTCAAAATTTTCACCAAATGCTTCTCTAGGATCTGATAGGTAAAGCTTTGTATTAAAGTTTAGTTTTGAATTAGGATTATTAAGCACTGAGTCTTTACTGAGAAATCCTTTTTCTGCCAAAATCAAGGCATTGACTCTTTGTGTTCTCCAATTAGCAAATTTTGTAGCCTGTAACCAACTAACTCCAACTACTGGATGATTTCGGAAAGCAGGATGCCTTAAATAATTATTGACCATGTCTTCATTGAACCCAAGTGGATTTCTCCAAACCAATGTGTCTGGAAGTGCAGCTTCATAAATTTTTCTTGTTTCTTCGTTTTTTCCGTACATGGATTTCAACCAAAAAAGGTATTCTATATACATACCATTTGTAACTTCAGTTTCATCCATGAAAAAAGATCGTACATACTGCTGCGTTGGAGTGTTATTCCAATCATGCATAACATTGTCTTTAGCATTTCCTTTAACAAATGTTCCACCTTGTATGAAAATCATACCAGGAGCAGTAACCTGATCCTTAAATTTATTGTTGAGTTTAAAGCCTCCATCTTGGTTAATTTGCCAGCCAGTTGCAGCAGAATTATTAGGTCCTGATTTAAAACTATTATTATTGCATCCAAAGCTTAAAATAATGAATATAATAAGTAATATATGGTTATAATTTTTCAACATTTCGCTGTAAATATATAAAATAATGGGTTTTCCAATGAAATATCTTTTAAATTTAATAAAAGCATCATATTTGTTAGTCTTCAAAAAGGATGCCTAATTTCCTAAATTATTTACAAAGTTTAATAAATCTTTAATTTCAGAATACTCTATATCATAGAATTGACAATAATTAAACCAATTAATAAAAGCTTTAACTGATAAATCATTTCTAGGTATAAATGATTCATTAATAAATTCATTTAAAATTTCAAATTTAGATGGATTATTAATTTTGAATATAGCTTCTTCTTGATACTTTATTTTTAGTATTATGTTACATTTAAAATATTTGTTTATCACTTTTTCTTTTTTTGGATATAAGTAAGTAATTTTTCCCTTGAATGTATTAGTTGAATAACTCAAAAAATCATTAAATAGATATTTTTTAAAAATATTGTTTTGTGAATCTTTTATCGATAAAGCATTTGGAAAATTGCCAAAGGCCTCATTGTTGTTTAGGGGAGCTAAATCATCACAAATTAAGCTATATCCATTTTTGACCATAAGAGCTGCTAAACTAGTTTTTCCGCTACCTGAACTGCCAATAATTAAAAAAGATTTGTTTTTATTTTTAACTATAGAACCATGTAAAAATCCTGCCCAACGATCTTCAACCAAATTGTGATAATTACAAATTAATATTGATAGTATTTTCCCCTTTAATAGGTTAATTGATTCTTTACCCCAATATCCAATAAACTTATCATCAAAAAATAAAATATATTTTTTATTTGATTTAAAAACTTTAAAGGTTCTAAAATTTTCATTAAAATCATAAGAAAGGTGAAAAAGCTGGCCAATAATATCGTTTAGATTTATACTATTATCATGTAATAGTAGGTAGTTTTTATTATTTAAACTAAACTTGAATTTACCCTTTAGGCTAGTGGGGGGTGGATTGTTGTATTCAAATATTTTATCCTTTTCAAATTTTAATAAATGATTTAGTTCTTCAATAATTTTGTTTGAATCGGATTTTTCATGATGAATTTTTAAATATTGAAGAAATGATTTTTTTGATTTAGATAAATAAGTTTTCATTAACAAAAAAATACTTCTAGAAACTATTATAAACTTTTTACTTTTTTTAATATAAATTAATATATTTTCTTCATCAAACTTGCTGTAAATGAGTTGCTGGTTCTCCAAATCAATTTATTTGTTAATTATGCTTTTGATTTTATTATATGAGCTAATTCTATATTTTTTACTTTGAAATATGTTTTTAACTCTCTGAATATTTGTAATAAATACACTAATAAAAAGGCCTATTCCAAAATATTTGCTAAGAACTAAATAAATAAAATATATTAAGCTTTGCTCTTTCCTATTTTCGATAATTTTTAAATAAATCATTTTAGTTATAAAAGCCTTTGAATAAAAATTATTATTGTAATTAAAATTGTTTTCTAGTTTATTCAATTGAAAAAAATCAAATTTACTTCTAAGATTGATTGTGCCAATTAATGTGCCATTATCATAGACTTCAGAATTAAAAATAATGTAGGCTATATTATTCTTAATATTCAAGCAGTTTTTATTTTCTGCCATAAAAATTCTTTTATTATCTAAATTTAAAATATCATTCAAAATTAATTGATGGTGTAACTCAACTCCAATATTTTTTTTACTATTGATCATTATTGGAAGATGTCTGTGTTTTGATAAAACTTCCTCTGAATCATCAGATTTATATTCTAGCTCCTTAAGGCATTCTCTTGCTTGATAAATTTGACTTTCTTTTATCAAAATATCTATGTCATGCATCATTCTGATTCCAATATTATTTTTATAAACTGTTCTTAATAATGAGATCCCTTTTAAAAAAATAAAATCTATTTTATTTTGAGTTAATTTTTTTTCAATTTTTGCTGTTTCTTTTAAAAAACTTTTATTTCTTAAAGTATTGAAAGTATATATTTCTAATAGATAGCTTTTTAATCCTGACGGTATTTTATTTAAAAGCTTCCTTTCTTTTAGTTTTGAATAAATAGTCGGAATAATAAGTTGATTTGAACCTAATTTTACTAAATTATCCCAAAATTTATTATTATCAAATTCAGGAAAATTTTCAATTTTTTTATCAAACAAAAGCTGAACTAAAAATGTTTTGACCCTTTTCATTAAGCTCTTTAAAGTTAAATATTAAATTTTAAGTTATAGGAATGTGCGAAAATGATTTCGTAATATAATATTTATTCCAATTGATTTATTTGTATTACTCTGTATATTGTATTTTGATTTTACGAAAACGGTTTTCTTATTTGGTCTCTTTTTAATTAGTATGTATATTCAATCCTCTAATAATCAAATAACTAACTATTTTGAAAAATTTACATATATATATATTGTTATTTTTATCACCCCTCTTTATAAACGCTCAAACTAATGGTGCTTGTACATGGACTGGCGGTGGTGGAGATACCAATTGGACAAATACTGCGAATTGGACATGTAGTGGAAATGCTGGTTACCCATCAGGTGCAGCTGCCGTTGCTTCCATTCAAACAGCCAATAATGCAATTACTTTAAATGCTGATATTGAGCTTAAACAAATAAAAATAACCGGAAATGCGCCTTTAAATACAGCATACACTATTACAACAACTACTGGTCAAAACTATACCTTAACCATTTCAGGATCTGGTGCGAATCAACCTCTTCAAATTAATAAAGGTGGAAATGAGTTTGTATTTAACTGTAACGTAACACAGGACAATACTGGTGGTGGGGCTAAGATTTTTAACATTAATGCTGCTGCTACTTGTAAAATTACATTTGGAGAAGGTTATACTTTTACATCGAATGATCCTACAACTTTTCAATCGAGTAACATACTTCACGAAATTCATTTTAATGGAACAATTGTAAGCCCAGATTATAAAGATTTAAAATTTACAAATAAACATATGGTCTATTTTGGTGCAAATGTTAATATGACAAATTTTGGAGGTGATTTATGGTTTACTGGAGCTACTGAATCTGCAAATGGAGTTACTGTTAATGGTGCAGTAAAAGCTAGACATCTCGATTTTGATGATGATGCTTTTATGACAATTAATACTACTGGTTCTGTAACTTGTACTAGTGATACTTTTACTACTGATGATAATAGTAAAGTAATAATTAAAACTAGTAACTCTGCTTCAGGAGCACTAATTGCAAAAAATGCTACTGGAAATATTAATTTACAATTTGTAAAAACATTAGATGATGGTGGTGAATGGACATTAATTGGAGTTCCAGTTACTGGAGAAACAGTTGCAGATATTGATGATAATTTATTGACTCAAGGCGGTAATAGTGCTATCGCAGTATATGATAATTCTCAAGGTGACTATGTCCATTATGCTACAAATGCTAATACAGCATTAGTCGCTGGAAAAGGTTATGCTATCGCACCATCTGGAAGTTCAGGAACCGCAGATATAACATTTACTGGTACTATGTCAACTGCCAGCCAAGTTCAAGCTGCTGTTTCTAGGGATGCTAGTGTTGCAGGTAATAATGGATGGTGGAATTTAGTTGGAAACCCATATCCATCATATTTAATGATGACAGATAATGTGGACACTGCTGCTGACAGCTTTCTTGAAGTTAATAAGGGAAATATCCATAACAGCTATGAAGCCGTATATGCTTGGGATGGTTCAGCTTGGGATATTTACAATAAAACAACTAATACCATAAATCATATTGCTCCTGGAGAGGGTTTCTTTATTTATGCCAGAGATACAGATGATGCAATTAATATGAATTTCAAAGAGAGTATGCAGAAAGTAAGTAAGGGAGCAAACTTTAACGCTGGTTTAGCTCCTGGTGGTAATTCAGCTCAAAGAAAAGCAATATTTGAAGTTAAAATCAATGATATTGAAAACAACCAAACTGACAATATTAACTTATATTTTAGTGATAAGACTACTAAGGGCCTTGACCCAGGATATGATGCTGGTAAGTTCTTTCTTGGATCTGAATCAAAGATTTTTACTAGGTTAATGGAGGAAGATGAAGGTATTGATTTTCAAATTCAAGCATTACCTTATGGAGATTTAAATGATTTGGTAGTTCCTATAGGAATTTCAACCAACTCATCTTCTTTAAGAATATCAGTGGCTGACAGTAGTCTTGATAATTTTACTAATGTCTTTTTAGAAGATAGAATTAAAAAAACTATTGTTGAATTTGATAGGCCAATTGATTTAGAATTTGGAAATAATGAGGATTCTACTGGTAGATTTTTCCTTCATTTTACAGATGAAATATTTATTCCTGAATTACCAACTGATGATGATTTACGAATTTATAAGGTCTCTGAAAATGAGATTCGAATAATGGGAGATTCGGATAAAAAATATAATGCTCAAATCTATGATTTTAGCGGTAGATTGATTGAACAAGTTTCATTTAAACATAAAATCAATGTTTCTGATTTAAGAAAAGGAATAAAAATTCTTAAAATTCAGTCAGATGACAACGTTAACGTTATTAAGAAATTTAAATTAAATTAAATATTTTGAAAAAGAACAACAAACAAGAGAAGATATCAAGAAAACAAGCTTTAAAAAAGCTTGGAAAATATGCTGGATTAACTGCTATTGGAACATTAATTTTATTAAATCCAAATAAAAGTGCTGCTCAAAGTGGTACTCCACCAAACCCTGGTTGGTAAAAATTATTTTCCTTTTGATATATACAAGAGATCATATTATATGATCTCTTGTTTTTTTTTTAATTATACAAATCACATTCATCATAATTATTTAATTTTAGAGAATTAAAATATTTAAACAATAATGAATTATAAATGGTTTCTTAGAATTTTTATAAATAAACAACAATTTATAATATTTTTCATGACTCTATCCTTCTTAAATCTTTATTCACAAGAAAGAAGGGTAATAACAACTGCTGTACCGTTCCTAATGATTTCATCTGACGCTCGAGCTTCAGGTATTGGTGAACAAGGTGTTGCTACATCTGTTGACAATTTCTCTCAACATTGGAATCCTTCTAAATATGTTTTCTCTGAGAACTCCTCTGGAATTGCATTCAGCTATACACCTTATCTCAGTAAACTAGTTAATGATATTTTCTTAGCTAATATTTCTTATTATAATAATATTAATGAAAGATCCGCATGGAGTGCTAGTTTAAAATATTTTAGTCTTGGTGATATAGATATTTTACAAAACCCTTTGGACATTCCTATTGTCGAAAATCCAAATGAACTTACTTTAGATGGATCGTATACATTAAAATTGTCAGAAAACTTTGCAATGGGTATTTCTGGACGTTTTTTAATGTCTGATGTTAAACTTCAAACTTTAGATTCAGAAACAGAAGCTGCAACATCAGTTTCAGTTGATATTTCTGGATTCTATCAATCCGATATAAAATCTTACAGAGATTTTGATGGAATTATAAGAGCTGGTTTTAACATTTCTAATATTGGTCCAAAAATGAAATATTCTAAAGTGAATGGAGGAACTGAAAGCTATATTCCCACTAATCTTAGATTGGGTTCTGGATTTGAGTTTATTTTTGATGGTAATAATAGTTTAGCACTAACACTTGAAATAAATAAATTACTTGTTCCTTCCCCAAGTGAAGAAGTTTTAAATGCAAATGGTGAGGTTGTTGCCTATCGTCAACCAGACGTTGGATTTTTAGCAGGGATATTTAAATCTTTTGGAGATGCACCTGATGGAATTGCCGAAGAAATTAAAGAACTCACATATGGTTTAGGACTTGAATATTCCTTTAATAAATCATTCTTTTTAAGATCAGGCTATTTTAGTGAACATGAATTAAAGGGTTCTAGAAAATTTGCTACCATTGGAACTGGTTTCAAGACAAGTAATAATTTAATTGTTGATTTATCATACTTAATTTCAACTTCTGATGTTATTAGTCCATTGGAGAATACGATTAGACTTTCTTTGGGTTTTAATTTTAACTAGAACAGATATACAACTACTAAAATTCTAATTTAATTCAGTTTATCAAACTGAAAAATTTGAATTATCTTTGCAGTTGATATATGAATCCAATCACGAAAGAAACTTATTTGAGTTGGTATGAGGATATGCTCTTTTGGAGAAAGTTTGAGGATAAGTTAGCAGCTGTATACATTCAACAAAAAGTTAGAGGTTTTCTTCATTTATATAATGGACAAGAAGCAGTCCTTGCTGGTGCCCTTCATGTGATGAATATGGACAAAGATCGAATGATCACTGCTTATAGAAATCATGTTATGCCTATTGGAATGGGAGTAGACCCAAAAAAAGTCATGGCTGAGCTCTATGGTAAATCTACAGGGACGTCTATGGGATTGGGTGGTTCTATGCATATTTTTTCAAAAGAATATCGATTTCATGGTGGTCATGGTATTGTAGGCGGACAAATTCCATTGGGTGCTGGCATGGCGTTTGGTGACAAGTATTTTAACAGAGGAGCAGTAACACTCTGTTTTATGGGTGATGGTGCGGTTAGACAAGGATCATTCCATGAAACATTGAATTTAGCTATGTTGTGGAGTTTACCTGTAGTTTTTGTTGTAGAAAATAACGGATATGCTATGGGAACATCAGTTAAGAGAACCTCAAATCACACTGATATATGGAAACTTGGATTAGGTTATGAGATGCCATGTGGACCTGTAGACGGAATGAACCCTGTAAAGGTTGCCGAAGCCCTTGATGAAGCTATAGATAGAGCTAGAACTGATAAGGGGCCAACCCTTTTGGAAATGAAGACTTATAGATACAGAGGACACTCAATGTCTGATGCCCAAAAATATAGAACTAAAGAAGAAGTTGAAGAGTATAGAAAGATTGATCCAATTAGTCAAGTAAAAGAAATTATAATTCAAAATAATTATGCATCACCCGATGATATTTTAGAGATTGATGCAAGGGTAAAACAAAAAGTAACTGAGTGTGAAAAATTTGCTGACGAATCTCCATATCCAGAAAAAAATGTTATGTATGATTCAGTATACGAACAAAAAGATTATCCTTTTTTAAAACATAAACCTGAATAAATGGCTGAAGTAATTAAAATGCCTAGACTTAGTGATACCATGGAGGAGGGTGTAGTTGCTCAATGGTTAAAGAAAGTAGGTGATAAAGTTTCAGAGGGTGACATTTTAGCTGAAATTGAAACGGACAAAGCTACAATGGAATTCGAATCATTTTATGAAGGCACCCTTCTTCACATTGCTATCAAGGAGGGTATAGCAGCTAATGTTGATTCAATACTTTGTATAATTGGTGATGAAAATGAAGATATCTCTTCATTAATCGCAGTTAAAAAAGATGATAGTTCTAACTCTCAACTTGATCTTGTTGATCAAATAAATCAACAGGAAATTAATGAACCAAATGATGCAATAGAAAATGATAATTCAGATCAATCAACTAAAAAAGAAAATATATTAAATAACGAAAATGTAAACGTTGAGTACATTACAATGCCTAGACTAAGTGACACAATGGAGGAAGGCACCATTTCAACATGGTTAAAAAAAGTAGGTGATGATGTTTCTGAGGGAGATATTTTAGC
>CEVN01158628.1_pt1 | contig 10489 bp, 11 predicted proteins | sample 427041 | NCBI WGS metagenome assembly CEVN01 (sample SAMEA2623463, study PRJEB7988) | marine metagenome | biome: marine biome (ENVO:00000447); feature: surface water layer (ENVO:00002042); material: "saline water (ENVO:00002010), including plankton (ENVO:xxxxxxxx)" | depth 5 m
TAATTGAGAAGGTCAATGATTATGTTGGTATCGACATTTCCAACGAAATGCTACAGGAGTTCAAGAAAAGGGTAATTGTTTCGACGGCAGCCATTCCAACATTGCACGCCACCGATGCAAATCAAAAGTGGCCTGTTAGCAATCAAAGCGTTTCAGTGACGTTTAGCTCAAGGACCGTTCATCTTTTATCCACACAGCATGTTATCAACGAAGTCAGAAGGGTACACGATGGAGGTTTCTTCTTGATTGGTAGAGTATCTCGAGATAACCATACCCTTAAAGATGTCATGCGAAAAAAAATGCGTGAAATCCTTGTCTCCTTAGGACATCCTAGTCGTCGGGGAGAAGAACACAGAAAGGAACTACTTGATCAATTCTGTGCGCAACAAGCAACTCGTATCAGTCCAATTACGGTAACCAAATGGCAAGAAACATACACACCAAAACGTTCGATTGAATCTTGGGAAAGCAAAGAAGGACTTGCAGGCCAAGAAATCAAGGAATCAACAAAGAAAGAATGTATGAAGCAGCTTAGGGAATGGGCATTGCGTCGCTATGGTTCTCTTGAGTATGAGGAAACTTTTCAGCAAAGCTACATTCTTGATGGCGTAGAACTTGATCACTTTTGCTAACCCAAAAAAATGGCAAACGAATTATTAACATAACTGGGAGAGGCTCTTGTCAAGGGAGATTTGACAGATGAGCAACTCCTTAGTCAAACCTCGAAGCCAGAGACGATACAAATTTTGCCAACTGCAAATGTTGTCAAGATAGGTGGACAAAGTTTTATAGATCGAGGGAGAGAGGCTGTTTTCCCAATCATTGAAGAATTGAAACAATGTATCCCTTACCACAAAATGATTATTGGTACTGGTGCGGGAACAAGAGCTCGTCATGCTTACAGCGTTGGCATAGATCTAGGCATGCCAACAGGAGTTCTCAGTGTTCTTGGAACATTTGTGAGCATGCAAAATGCGCGTATGTTGCATTACCTTTTGGCAGATCAAGGCATCCCATTTATTGAACCTGTTCAGTTTCCTCAATTACCTCTCTACCTTGCAGAGCGACAAGCAGTTATCTTTTTTGGAATGCCGCCATACACTTTTTGGCAGCGTAATCCGGCTATCGGGCGCATCCCACCTAACCGGACAGATACAGGTGCCTATCTAATCAGCGAAGTTTTTGCTGCCAAGTCAATGATTTACATCAAGGATGAAGAGGGTTTGTATACAGCAGATCCAAAGAAAGAAAAGAATGCAAAATTTATTCCAAGAATATCCACCTCTGAACTTAAAGCAATGAACCTCAAAGATGTTGTTGTTGAACGGGCCGTTCTGGAGATGATGGAACATGCTGAACATCGTAAATCCATCAGGGTCATCAATGGCCTCAAACAAGGCAACCTCACGAAGGCTCTCAATGGCGAGCCTGTCGGAACAGAAATCTACGTCGGTTAAAACCCATGAATTCAAACATCACCAACAAAGATGCAAGGCATCACATGAATTCCATGTTGATGCGTGAAAGCTTGGTCGACAAACAACTCCTGGAAAGCACCGAAAAGCAAACACCAATTGTTCGGATGCTTCCAAAGGTTCACGTCGTCAAAATTGGGGCACGATCCGTTCTTGAGGCAGGGCACAAAATTGTTCATCCAGTGGTCGATACCATTGGAAAATTGCTAGAGACAGAAAAGTTAATCTTGGGAGTTGGCGGAGGTTCAAGAACTCGCCATGTAATGTCTATTGGGTTGGACCTAGGATTACCAACTGGAGTGTTAGCGCAAGTTAGTGTGGCAGATGCTCTTGGCAATGCCCATATTCTTGGCACTTTGCTAGCACCGCATGGCGTTGTTGCCATCCCGCCCGAGATTTTTGGGCACCTTTTGCCTCTGTTTATCCACTCAGCACCAGGTGTCATCTTTAATGGTGTACCACCTTATTCTCTTTGGGAACACCCCCCTGAAATAGGTCGGATTCCCAAGCACCGTACTGATGCAGGATGTTTTATTTTAGGGGAATGCTTTGGTTGCAAATCAGTTGTTTTAGTCAAGGATGTCAAAGGACTTTATACAGAAGATCCAAAAGCAAATAGCAATGCACAATTTATCGATGAAATCAGCGTGAGTGATCTTGAAGCCAGGCAATTAAAAACGTTGCCTTTCGACCCTGTTTTATTAGATATTTTAAAAACATCTCGCTTGGTGACTCAGTTTCAAATTGTCAATGGGCTTGAACCAGAAAACATTGAGGCTGCCATAGCAGGCCAGCATGTCGGCACAATCAATCGTACATGCCAATTAAATTAAATAATAATTCGAACCACGATAAAATAATTGTCAACGTGAAAGATGTTGATTGCACATACCTCAAAGGGAAAATACCTGCATTATCCAATATCTCTATACAAGTAAAGGAAGCTGCCATTACAGTTATCGTTGGATCAAATGGATCGGGCAAATCAACTTTATTAAAAAGTATTTGCGGTTTGATAAAAATTGATCGTGGCAGGATTGACACGCTCGGCATCAATGCACAGCGAGGCATAGACAAATTAATTCCTGACTGTGCATACATTTCCCAACAACCGACGACGGAATTAGAAATGACCGGCAAAGAAGTGATTGATTACTTTGGTTGTATGTATGGACTTAAAAAACAAACGCGCCTCCAAAGAACGCGTGAATTATTGCAATTAATGAATCTTGAAGCGCAAGCAGACAAAAAAGTCTCTAGATATTCAGGGGGAAATTTACAGAAGTTGCATCTAGCCATTGGCTTAATAAAAATGCCTATATTGATGCTTTTCGACGAGCCCACCAATAATCTAGACACAAGTAGTAAGCATGAGTTCTGGTCTTATATCAAATATCTTGTCGAAGATGAGCATAAATCCGCCATCATAATAAGTCATGATCTAAGTTTTGTAGAGAAATATTCAGACAACTTAATTGTCCTTGAGGAAGGACATATTGTTTACCAGGGTAAGACTAAGCATCTACTCCAATCTGTAGAGAGAACTTCACTTCTGGTGAAGTACAAAACCCCCATTATTAACACTTCAAAACTTAAGAGCCTTGTAGCCAATGTAGTGCCATTGAAAACCTTCAACATAAATAAAAATCTGCTGCAAATCAGGGGATATTTAAATGATTCAGAGCGTCATAAATTGATCGGTAAGCTTAAAGAAAATGATTACGGTATCGAAACTGTTGAAAATATGGACCAAGGTTTATATGATGCTTTACGGCAACTTACAGATTTTAAGTATCAAAGTCCTAAAGAGATAAAGGTCAAAGACGGTAGACGAGGAACGGGCAGGGGACGGAGGCGAGGATCATGACAAGAATAATCTTTAACGCCGTCTTTAATAGAACGCTACTCCACATAAGACGACGTCCCGTTATCTTGTTTTTGTCCTTTTTACAGCCCTTGATATGGATGACATTTTTTGGCTTTTTATTTCAACGTTTTCCCATCAGCAGTGATCATGGAAAAATACAATATCTTGACTTTTTACTTCCAGGAATTTGTGGAATGACGGTTCTTCTTGGCGCATCACAATCTGGGATTAGCATTATTCGTGATAGTCAGACTGGCTTTCTGGAAAGAATGATCATAACGACAAAACAGCTCAGCTCTTTTGTTGCCGGTAAAATCATTGCCGACCTATTTCGTGTCATTTTTCAAGCAGTGATTGTAATCATTTTGGGAATATTGCTCGGAGCAATAGTTCATCTCAATGTCAATACATTAGCTTCATCGATATTCCTCATTTTATTTGGATTTGCCTATTGCTGTTTGTCTTGTTTGATTGCCTGTAAAACGGATAGTCAAGAAGCAATGTCTGCTTTTATTCACATCGCCAATATGCCTATTTTTTTCACGAGCACGGCTTTAGTCCCCTCAAAAGCAATGCCTGCATGGATGGAAAAACTGGCGGAGTGGAATCCACTCACCATGGCAGTCACACCACTAAGACAAGCCATGGTGATTCAAGAACCGTGGTGGAACGCACGCAATTTTATCTTTTTACTCACAATTTGTATTGCCATCTACAGTGCGCTTCTTGTAAGCATCAAAGAAAAAAGAATTTGAAATGAATATCAAAGCAGCTTTTCGTCAAATATATGTTCAGACAAAGGGAATCCGTTTGTTGCTCATTATGAGCATTTATCTTTGCTGTGGTTGCGTTGATGCAAATAAGAAAAGCAACAACTTGATGGTCTTTGCTGCTTCAAGCCTGACCGATGTACTCAACGAAATCAAGGCCGATTACGAGGAAGAATATGACACTGATATTACAATCAATTTTGCTGGCTCCTCCACACTGGCACGACAAATCTTATATGGTGCCAATGCAGATATATTCATATCTGCAAACAAAGCTTGGGCGCATGAAGTAGCCCAAAAAAAGGCGATCCTTAAACGCAATAATATTCTCGGGAATCAGCTTGCAGTGATAGCTCGTTTGGATTCAGTTTATAAGCCCAGCGAGCTAAAAGATTTATTAAATCCAAAAATCCAGCACATTGCAATTGCAGATCCGCAAGGGGTACCAGCAGGTGTCTATGCAAAAAAAGCCTTGATGTCTCATGGATTATGGCAACAACTTCAACATAAGTTTATTATTGGATCTGATGTTAGACACACGATGGCACATATCGAGAATGGCGGAGCTCAGGCTGGTTTTGTCTACGTTACAGATCAACTCATTTCCAATTCTACAAATATACTGATAACTCTAGGCCCCTCTTCCTCTGGAATAATTGAATATCCAATGCTTTTATTAAAAAATTCCAACCAAAATTCAGACACCACTCTCTTTTTCGATTACTTGGTTTCCGACGAAGCATTACAAGTATTTCGTAAACATGGATTTATTATTCATACACACTAATGTTCATGTCGACACAAGATTGGTTCGCTGTTAGGTTAAGTCTTCAGGTTGCTATCACAGCAGTCATTATTAGTTTGCCTAGCGCAGTCTTGATTGGATATATATTAGCAAAACGACGTTTCAGAGGGAAATGGCTGATTCAAAATTTGGTTGATTTACCTCTCGTTTTACCTCCAGTTGTCACTGGCTATATGCTGTTAGTTTGTTTCGGTCCCTACGGTCCTGTAGGTTCTTTTCTAGCACATACATTTCACTTTAGAATTGCATTCAATTGGTTGGGTGCTGCACTTGCCTCCGCCGTCGTTAGCTATCCACTTATGGTGAGATCCATTAGGAGCGCATTTTCATCCGTCGATTCAAAATTAGAATTCGCATCTGAAAGTCTCGGTATCAATAAATTTAAAACGTTCCTGCAAATATCTTTACCCCTTGCATCCAATGGAATCTTGGCAGGCTGTCTCTTAGCCTTTGCACGTAGTATAGGTGAATTCGGGGCAACGATTATGATTGCTGGTGACATCCCTGACCAAACAAGAACAATTCCCTTAGCTATTTATAGTCTTGCTAACACCATTGGAGGCATCAAAAGTGGCTGGCCTCTTGTTTTGATGGCGATCAGCCTATCTTCTATTTCATTGATTTGTGGAGAAATCCTGGAGCGTAGAGGCTGGCGAAATGACAATTCTTGAAGTTGACTTGTGCCATCAATTCAAATCTGGATTTGAACTAGATATTCATTTCAAAATCAAAAATCAAATTACTTCGATTTTTGGTGCTTCGGGCAGTGGAAAAACAAGTATTACTTCAATGATTGCTGGCCTAACAAAACCAAATCATGGCAAAGTGATCTTAAACAAGAGAACCCTCTTCGACAGTTATTCTCATATTGATGTTCCAATTAGCCAACGAAAAATTGGTATTATCTTTCAAAATCATTTGCTTTTCCCACACCTTGATGTCAAGTCAAATTTGCAATATGGAATTCGTAGATTTTCTCGCCATCAATCAAGTACAGACCTCTTACGGGTATGTGAAGTCCTAGAAATCAGCCACCTTCTCAAACGATACCCAAAGCATTTGTCGGGAGGAGAATGCCAGCGTGTTGCGATCGGCAGAACATTACTTAGCTCCCCAGAAGCCCTTTTAATGGATGAACCTCTTGCCAGCCTCGATGATCGCTTGAAAGATTCGATTTTAAATTACTTCGACCGTATTCTTGAGGAGTGGCAAATACCTACTATTTTCATTAGTCATAATCAATCATTAGTACAACGTTTTTCGAGCCATACAATTGTTGTAGATCATGGAAAAGTATTGTCGACGGGGCTTACCGCAGATATCATTGAAAATCATGGTCCAGACATATGGAAATCTGCAAAAGGGCCTATCAATTTACTCGATATTGATTCACTTGAACAGGATGGTGAGTCATCATACGCTTTAATATGTGGTCAAAAAATTCAACTGCCATCCATTAATCAAGCTTCTAATCAAAAAATGTATATTCAATTTAGCGCCAGTGACGTGGTGCTCAGTAGCAATATCATTGTCAATATCAGTACCCGTAATCATCTCTTAGGAGTCGTAAGAAGAATTGTCGAGCAAAATTCAAACATCCTTGTGGCTATTGATGTGGGCACAATCATATGGTCAAAAATCACAATGGGAGCGCAGAAAGACTTACAACTGAAAATTGGCTGTCAGATTTACTGTATGATCAAAACTCAGAGCCTTGAAATTGTGATTTAATTCAAAAGCGATTGCGCATGATGATCTCAAGCTTATCTTGATCGCCAGCTCACGATTCAATCTTTCCAATCGAGAGAAGTGTATGGCTATATTTGTTACCCCTAGATGCCCCTGAGAGCAGCTTGCGAATTATATTGAAACTAATTTCAGTCGAGCCCTTTAAAATAGTACCATTTTAAACGGCTGTTCAACTCAAACTCATGAGAAAACTGAATAGCCCTAGGAACATTGTTAACAACGCAAATACGATCGCTGAACCCAAAAGATTCCAACGAAATGTTGATGCCATCAACCAAGGTTTAAATAGTTCGCTCAGCCAAGGAACAAGTAACCAACCTGTCAATGCCACCGTAATTGCATTACCTACAAGCATTTGAAATGCAATTGGCAATTGCCCCAAGGTTGATTTGCCAACAATCATAAGAACCATCACAGACGGATAGAGTGCCAACCACACAAGCAGATTGATTTTCCATAATGATGGCTTTCGCGGAAGGAGATTTGATACCCAACTGTCAAAACTTTGCTTTTCAACAGACGATACAAATTCAAATGATCCCATTATATCTTCAGCCTGGTTAAGAATTAATCGCCTCACTTTGCTATCTAGCCAGGACAAACAATGTTCTATCGTGTCAAACTTTAATTTGGTTGTCACACGTGTAAGGCCATTGTCCAAAGGCTCTTGGGTCAGTGATTGACTAATAAATCCTTCAAAGCCCTTCTGAGCATCATTAATTTGAGATTGGATCTCCAAGTAAACCTCCAATTCACAGTGATCCATTTCGGACTGGATAATATATATAAAGCCTGAATCATCTTTATCCGTGCTTGATGTCATTCCTTTAACGCGTCACGAGAATTCTAATCCCATTACCAGATGGTCGCCACTCATTGGTCAACGTTGAATCATGATCAGACACGGCAGAGTGAACTTGCTACAATTGATTCAATATAATAGAATCATTTTCAGATAGTCATATCAACTGGAATGGTCACGACATATCAAAACCCTGATTTTTTGCATCGCAAGATCTCGGCAACTTGCAGCATTTGATCGAAAATGATTCATTCCATAACAGCCCCCTGGGGAGAAAAGGGCTTGGGATTGAGTGTTTTGAACTCAATCGTGTCTGTTTTGTTCTGGTCTATCGGAGCTTCAGAGCAGATCTGCTCTGATCCCACAAGGGTGTTCCGCAAGAGGTTGGTCCCGCAGCATCTCAAAGTCATCGAACTGAAAACCGGGTCCAACGCAGCAACTCACCAGACTGTGGTCTCCATGGCTCCGTGCTGCCATCCAGACACCAGCATCCACACAGGCCAGGGGATTCACGTTGGAAAGCTCAAGCTCCTCAGAGGTTGTTGCGTCTTGGGGATGTCGGAAGAGGCTCAGGGGGGAACCACTGATGAAAGTCCAGATCTCGTCCCCCCCTTGAACGCGGTGCCAACGACTCAGATCATCTGATCGGAGAAGAAACAGCACCGCGGTAATTGCACTGCGTTGAACGCCATCCGGTCGTTGAATCTGAATCGCGCTGCGCTGGACTTCCCTGTACCAGCCACCCTCAGGATGAGGTTGAAGCTGCCAGATAGTCACCAGTTCTTCGAAGGTCATGACCTGTGTCTTGGACGCCTCAATCATCCTTCCGATCGTCGCGATGATGTACGGCTTGGCCTGCAACATATGTGCTGCGTACAACCCGGTCATCACCGAGCATCATGAAGACGAACATCACGTCAGCTGGTGATCGCGCATGCTCCATCCTCCACTCGATGAGTGGGGTCGCTTTTTTGTCAAGAACAACAAAGTCAGCTTCTTTCCCCGGTAGGAAATTACCAATGCGGTCATCAATCGAAAGTGCTTTAGCTCCACCGAGAGTGGCGTAATAAAATGCTTCCCAGGGAGATAAAGAATAGCCTTGAAGCTGGGCCATTTTATAAGCGTTTTCCATTGAACTCAGCATTGAGAGTGTATTTCCTGCTCCAAAATCTGTACCAAGAGCGACGCGGACGTTCCGATTTTTTGCATTTTCAAACTTAAACAAGCCACTACCTAAGAAGAAGTTTGAGGGAGGGTTTGGACATAAGATAGATCCTGTTTCTGCTACTCTTTTAAAGTCTTTGTCCTCAAGATGAATGCAGTGCCCAAAGATGCTTCGTTTTCCAAGCAGTCCAAATGAATCGTAAACTTCGAGGTAACTCTTGCATTCAGGGAATAGTTCTAGTGTAAATTCAACCTCCTTTGGGTTTTCACTCAAATGAGTTTGAAAATAGACGTCATGATGTTCACTTATTAATCGAGAGGCTACTTTCATATCTTCACGAGTGCAGGAGATGGCGAAGCGTGGAGTAACTGCATAAGAGAGACGTCCTTTGCCATGCCATGTCTCGATCAGAGAAGAGCAGTCCTCATAATCCTGGTCCGGCGAAGTCAGGGAAATTCCCTCTGGCATGTTTCGGTCTGCCATGACTTTTCCCGCAACCAAACGCATATTGAGAGAGTCTGCTTTTTTGAACAATGCATCTACAGACTCTTTGGCCCAGGATCCATACACTGCCATTGTTGTTGTGCCATTCCGCAATGCTTCTCTGATGAAGAGATCTGCACGATTTGAGGCGACCTCTGGATCTTTATAAGCTTCTTCCTCTGGAATAATTGTATTGAGCCAACCTAATAGCTGTTCTCCATAGATCGCAACTGTAGTTAGCTGAGGCGAATGTACGTGCAGATCAAAGAATCCTGGTACAAGAACAGCATCATGATGATAAACAACTTCTGTTTCTGCAGGCAACTGACCCAATAGCTCGTTAGCAGGCCCCATCGACATGATGGCTCCATCTGACACGAGTAAGATCCCATCCTCAAGGAACTCAACGCAGTCTTTCTTGATCCGTGGATCTGCCAACAGGTGAAACAATGAACCACGATGCGCGACAGTCAAAGCCATGACTGGAAGCCTTCCTGTGAGTTGAAAAGTACATCGGCGCACGCCTAAGGCTGCGCTTGTTTGCCAAAACTCACTTTAAGAGCCAATGACACAACCTCTCTGCTTTTAAACTATATTTTTCGAATTGATTTTTAACTTCAAAACGTCATAAATCAGCCTCAGAATACATGATCAACATTTCTATAGCTAATGCCACTTGATCTCCACCGAAACTAAATTCTAACACCATTTAGTGGATAGAGGCACCTTTTTATTCATAATCTGCATCGAGAACAAAGTACTGTCCAGAAGCAAATTCGCAAAAAGTTCAGTTTTATTATTCCTAGCAATGAATTTGTTGGCAGGCAAATCCGTTCAAGTCGGAAATCAAGTCAATCAGATTCCTAGAAAGATTGACATGCCATCCCGAAATACGCTCAAGCTCGCTCGCAGCCATGCTTCTAGTTGGCAGGGGTGGCAAGGAAATGATACGAAATCAGGACCATTTACCCTAATTAGCGCCTTCAAGCCCTCAAAAAAGTTTCTGCTAGGCTTAAAATCGAAAGCGCTAAAGATGGTTTACCCAGAGATTCGCCCACCTTCTTGCTAAAACTTTAATTATCCAGAATATAGTGATTGCCACCCATATTTGCGTAAGGACATAGACAACAACAACCTCTGTTGATTTTCGTTGACGAGACAATCTTTGGCTTGCATCACATTTCTAACATGTCGCGTAAGAATGAGGGAAAACTCATCACTGCGAAAGTTTTTGATCATTGATTTGGGATTTACTAGTCACGCCTCGATGAACAAAATCATTCATCGAGCTGGCATATGCCCATCTTTCACCAAGCAAATCAACACCAAAAAGCCCCCACCGTGTGGTGGAGGCGTTGTGATTCAGTTCGTTG
>CEVN01159959.1_pt1 | contig 10467 bp, 11 predicted proteins | sample 427041 | NCBI WGS metagenome assembly CEVN01 (sample SAMEA2623463, study PRJEB7988) | marine metagenome | biome: marine biome (ENVO:00000447); feature: surface water layer (ENVO:00002042); material: "saline water (ENVO:00002010), including plankton (ENVO:xxxxxxxx)" | depth 5 m
CCTCTTCGGAGCGCTAAAAAACTCGATGGCGACATGCGGTTACCAAACTCTGAAGGAATTCCAGAAAGCGGAAATCATGGTTGCACCAGCACTCCAAACTGAAGGAAAATACCTGCAAAAACAGCAAGGTATCGGAATGGGCTGAGCGTTTTTAATATTTCTGATTAGAATCAGTTCCCTAATACGTAAAGGTGTTCTGTGACTAAAACCAATCCCACTGTTCTTGTTGTAGATTTCGGAGCGCAGTATGCCCAATTGATCGCGAGACGGGTTAGGGAAGCAAGAGTCTACAGCGAGATCGTGTCTCACGACTTAACAGCTGAAGAGGTTACAGACCTTCACCCAGCAGGAATCATTCTTAGCGGCGGGCCAAAATCAGTACGTATCGACGGAGCTCCACAAATTGACCCGGCCATCTACGAACTTGATATTCCAATCCTCGGGATTTGTTATGGAGCACAGCTCATAGCACAACAACTTGGAGGCACCGTAAGCCAATTCGAAGCAGGCGAATATGGCAGAACTTCTCTTCAGGTCTCAGGAGGAGACCTTCTCTCAGACCAACCAAATGAACAAGACGTCTGGATGAGCCATTTTGACTGCATTACCCAAACTCCAGCAGGTTTTACAATAACTGCCTCCACGAAAAACGCGCCGGTAGCCGCCTTCGAAAACCAGCGGATCTTTGGCGTCCAATACCACCCCGAAGTATCACACACGGCATACGGCCAACAAACTATCGAAAAATGGTTAGATCTCGCAGGAATAAAGAAAACATGGACAATGACAAATGTCATCGAAGAGCAAGTCGCAGCAATTAGATCTCAAGTGGGCAAAGAAAGAGCCATATGTGGCCTATCAGGTGGTGTAGATTCCGCAGTAGCAGCAGCACTGGTTCACAAGGCAATAGGCCATCAACTCACCTGCGTCTTTGTTGATACAGGACTAATGCGTAAAAATGAAGGTCAGCAAGTAGTAGAAACCTTTCAAAAAACTCAAGGAATCGAGCTTATCCACGTCAAAGCAGCTGAAGAGTTCTTCTCAGCTCTAGATGGCATTACAGAACCAGAGACAAAAAGAAAAGCGATTGGAGAGCTCTTCATCCGAATTTTTGAACGAGCATCAGGTGGGATAGAGGACGCAGGGTTCCTTGTACAAGGAACCCTATACCCAGACGTTATTGAATCAGGCAGCAAACATGCAGCGACAATTAAAAGTCACCATAATGTCGGAGGACTACCTGAAGATATGGACTTCGAATTAGTCGAGCCCCTCAGGTCCCTCTTCAAAGACGAAGTACGAAGCGTGGGAACCGAACTAGGTCTACCTGAGGAAATTGTCTGGCGCCAGCCCTTCCCCGGACCGGGTTTAGGGGTCCGAATAATCGGCGAAGTAACCCCAGAGAAAGTTGCAATCCTTCAAGAAGCTGATTTTATTGTCCGAGATGAATTAAAAAAAGCAGGATTAGAGCGAGAAATCTGGCAGTCATTCGCCGTGCTACCAGACATTCGCTCTGTTGGGGTCATGGGGGATGAACGAACGTACGGATTTCCATGTGTAATTCGGGCAGTAACTAGCGAAGACGCAATGACCGCCGATTGGGCACGTATTCCTTTCGATGTCCTTGAGATTATGAGTAGTCGAATCATCAACGAGGTGAATGGGATAAACCGCGTTGCCTACGACATCACATCGAAACCACCCGGAACAATAGAGTGGGAATGACCAACGAGAATATACCTGACTTATACACTCGGGCATTAGCATCATTTGGCAAAGCCCTTTCCGAAGTCCCCCTAGATGCTTGGGATCTTCCTACTCCATGCACCGAATGGACAGTTCAATCTCTTGTCGTTCACGTCGTCGCAGGAGAAGTTCAACTCATTAATCTGCTAGAACATCAGGAATTCGTAGATCCGGATTTGAGCACAAATATCTTGGGGCCCGATCCAATGTCCACTTGGAGAGGGACAGCACTAAAAGCCATAGGAATAGTTCAAGAAACACCTCTAGATACCCCAATATCTCACCCAACAATGGCCTTGACACTGGAACGACTTCTTGGAGCAAGAATCACCGACAATGTCGTCCACGGATGGGATATATCTCAGGCCCTATCGGTTCCATACGAAATCGAAGAAGAAACCGCTGCATGGCTTCTAGATTTCTGGCTTCCTTCATTCGACTTCCTCGCCGATTCTGAACACTTTTCTGCACCGGTAGAGCCTGTTGATGACTCGCCTAGCGCCAGATTATTGGCTTTGCTTGGCCGTACCCCGAAATCCTAAAAATCATCTCATCGGCTTCGAATCGGGTCGCTCCCATCCCAATCTGCTGCCTCAGCCATACGGCTCTTTCGTCTTTTGCGGGCATCGTCTGGGAGATCAGCCATTTCAATTATTCCAGTTTCTTGATCAATCAGGTAGATAAACCGAACTCCATGGATTGCGCCCTCTTGCAGAACCTCTAGATTTTCTGCCAACAGAGATGCGAGCGCTACATCATAGTCCTGAGGGAAAAAACACACATGGTGAACACCCGGTTCAGCACGACTCAAAGCGTCGTTATAGTCAGAAGGGGAATCATTGTGCTGGACAATTAATTCAATTTCTAAAGAGCCTGTAAACGCAGTTGCTATACCAATCTCTATTTCGCTTTGAACGCCTCGGTGTCGAAAATAATCTAGAGGTACATGTTCAGCGACGTACCAAGGGCCAATACCGGTCTTATTTACCCATTCCATGGCCGCTTCCTTGAGGTCAGAAACAACGTACCCTATTTGGCCCAGAGGTCCTAGGTTTTTCTGCATACAGGAAGCATAGGATAATTGTGAGCTGGCTGGTCCTGATTTCTAAATCATTGATCACTTCGTTCAACTCGTAAAATTAAGGGAGCTGCCCTACGATGCATTTATGACAAAAGTATCGTTAATAGCAAAATTACAAACTAACCCTGAACAAGCAGATGAAGTTGAAGCAGCGTTGGAGAATACCTGCAAAGCTGCTGCGGAAGAAGCGGGGTTGGAAATTTACTCTGCTCATAGGGACTCTGCTGAAGAGGGCGTCTATTGGTTCTTTGAACTGTATGAAAGTGATGAAGCCCTCGGTGTTCATGGGCAGGGAGATGGTATGAAAGCAGCAATGGCAGCTCTGGGGGCCTTACTGACAGCACCACCAACCATCAACATCGCATCACCTGTGGCCGCGAAGGGTTTGGAAATTTAGTTTTCTTTGAAATTAGTTGTGTTTGTTATGGAGTTTCCAGAACAGTCACAGAACCCGTATCGCCATTCACGGTGATGATTGTTCCATTGCTTATTCTTGAAGCCGCTTGATGAACGGCAGTCACACAAGGGACTCCAAATTCACGACTAACAATAACAGCGTGGCTTAATGGTGCACCTACCTCAACTACCACTGCCGCCGCTGGAACAAATAACGGAGTCCATGAAGGGTCAGTAATAGGAGCTACCAGAATTTCCCCAGGTTCAAGTCCGCGGGGATCTGAAGGGTCAGTGATAACTCGTGCCTTACCCGTAACAGTTCCAGGGCTTCCGGGGATTCCGGTAAGCTCTTCACCTTCAGCGACCGGTTCAGCTGATGAGTCTCTTTGCTCCCATTCACTTAAAGGAGGCACATCACCAATGATTATAAAAGGGTCTTGAAGTTTTTTAAGTTCTTCGTAATCCTCTGAACGGGCTGTGATGATATCTTTCATTCCTTCAGGGTCCGCTATAAACGCATCGATTTCTGAATCCAAAAGGAGGAAAACATCTTGAGGTTTTTGGAGTATCCCGCTTTTCGCCATTCGGTTTCCAAGTTCATACATGGGAAGACGGATTTCATGCACCGCAAGCATCTCGGTTAGCTTCGTTCGTTCGCGGGTCGGGATGAAAATCTTACAAACACGCAAGGCCATCTCTAAAGTACTTAGTGCTTCATCGCTTCCAGCTAAGGCATCTCGAGCTTCTCTTTCGGCATTTTCACGTATTTGCACAGCTGCAAGGTGACGATTATCGGGTGAAAGGGATTCGTCGGCGTGACGCATAGCATCGACTGCAGCAAACGTGACGTCTGGGTCGATTTCCCATGTCGCTGACCGAGCGTCCCATTCTCCTGGTCCGCGAGCCCCGTGTTTAGAGATGAAATCTCCTAACGCAGAAAGAAATGCGTTCCCTTCATCGCTGGCCTCTAAACGCTCTCGGAGGCTTTCCATTCCACCCTCGAAAGCATTGGTAAGCGTCTCTGAGGAAGATACTGTTCTCGAAAGGCTCCATAATTCATGCGATGGTGGGGCAGAGTCTATTCCCCCCAGTCCAGTTATCAGCCGGCCAGGAAGTGAAGGGTCAACCTCTGCCAGCAGCTCAGCGAGGATTCCAGGACCTACAGAAGCTGCGGTTCCGTAGATGTAGTAAGGTTCAAAAAATTCCCGAATCAATGGTGACATTGAACGTGCGCGAGCAACCAGCTCCTCATTTGACGCAGCACCCAAGTCGGGCCGCGACGCTATAACGGAAAGAATTTTTTCACGGTCTTCGGTCAACTCTTCGGGTTCTGACGTTGCAGTCATGATCCAGCCCATCGTTTCTTCTATCTTGGCTGTCAGCTCTGGCCGTTCGTCACCCTCCTGAGCAACATATGGTGGGATATCTGGGTGGTCTCCAAGGAAAGCGGCGTCGGTTGTTTCAGGTGATAAACCGGGGGTTCGGACACCGACGATGCGCAGCATTGCAGCATTCAAGTAAAAGTAGCCACCGAAACACGCGATATATTCTGGTCGTTCTTCATCAGTTTCGTCTTTGGTGAAGCATCCCCAACGGATTACTCCATCTTCCCAGCCAGGGGCTACACCTTTTTCAAAAACGAGGTCCCACCCCAACGGGCTGCAAGGCCCTGGTAGAACTTCACCTGAGTTCGCTCGCGTATATAAGGTAAAGCGTTTGCTTGGTTCCCAGTCAGTTATCCATCGGTCTTCCATATTCTCCTCCAGACCTTCTCTGTGTAAAGAATTATTACTCAGATCTAGAGTCTCACATGCCGAACCCTTCTGCCAATTATGGTCTTGGATCCGTTTATTCTCCGACCCATTTAGCGTCGCGTCGTTCCAAGAATGCTGCCATACCTTCAGCGGCCTCGTCAGAAGCAAAGAGCTCTGCAGAAAATTCTGCAGCCCAAGTAAACACTTCCTCTTGAGGTAAACGGGGGATTTCGTTCACCAGTCGTTTTGCTGCAGCTAGAGCTAAGGGGCCGCCGCGAAGAAGGTCGTTGATGACTTCCTGAACCGCACTATCGATGTCTTCTTCAGGAACTGCTCGAGAAATAATTCCCAGCTCGGCTGCTTCCTTTCCTGTGAAGCGGTTGCCGCGTAGAAAAGCTTCCATTGCTTCTCCTCGTCGCATTTTCGGAAGGCACACCACTGAAATAACTGCTGGAGCTACTCCAAGTCTGACTTCAGTAAAGCCGAATTTTGCGGTGTCGCTTGCGACCGAAACATCTGCCGCAGCGGCGAGGCCAACCCCGCCTCCCATTGCCGCTCCAGTGATGCGAGCTACAACGGGTTTCGGGCCAGTCTGAATAAGGGAAAGAGCCTTATCGAAACCGATCGACCCCATATCTGGGGCACCTGTTCCCGAAGATCGTTCTTTAAGATTCGCACCAGCGCAGAAGACCGTTCCGGAATGAGTAAGCGTGATCACCCTAACGTCGGGATCTTCGTTCGCTGAAGTCAACGATTCAAATAATCCGGAGGTAAGAGATTGGCCAAGGGCATTCTTGTTTTCTTCATCGGCGAGGGTGATTGTAGCGACGCCATCTTCGACCTGATATTGCACGGGATTCATAAATGTTCTCCTCGTTCCAAACTAACAGGGCAAATACTATTCTCGCTATTTCTTCCCGTCAGATGGGTTCCTAGCCTTCATGAAACCCGCTAGGCTTCGCACCACAACCAAATTTTTGTTTGTCTGCTGATGGAGTGATGATGGATTTTGACTTTCCACCCGATGATGACCCTCGTCGTCTTGCGGTACGCTCATGGATTGAAAATAATCCCAACCCTTCAGCTCAGGATCTCGTTGACGCCGGATATGTTGTTCCCCATTGGCCACGGCCATACGGATTAGAAGCTGAACCAATGCTGCAGATCATCATCGCAGATGAATTACGTAAAGCCAAGATTGGCCTTCCCCCCAATCCAATAGGGATAGGCTGGGCTGGCCCTACCATTTTGGAGGCTGGCACAGAAGAACAGAAACAAAAGTATCTCCCGAGGTTGCTCACAGCTGAAGATATCTGGTGTCAGCTCTTTAGCGAACCTGATTCAGGATCAGATCTCGCGAATCTGTCGACTCGCGCAGTAAGAGATGGCGATGAATATATAGTGAACGGTTCAAAAATCTGGTCGAGCGGAGCTCATCATTCACGGTATGGGATACTTATCGCGAGAACTGACCCTCACGTCCCGAAACATAAGGGCATTTCCTATTTCATCTGTCCAATGGACCTTCCCGGTATAACTATGACACCGATCATTGACATGACGACAGCTCACAGCTTCAATCAAGTCTTTTTTGATAATGTACGACTTCCCGCCGATCTCCGTGTCGGCGAAGAGGGTGATGGCTGGCGACTGGCGAAGGTCACTCTCGCGAATGAACGCGTGTCTCTTTCTTCTGCCGGCTCCCTCTGGGGAGCGGGACCCTCAGCGAAGCTCCTTCTTGATCTGGTGCGTGAGAACGGCGGATCACACGACCCTGTTATGCGACAAAAGCTCGCCGGATTACATTGCGAAGCAGAAGTACTTCGGTTGAATCGGCTCCGAACGCTTACCGCCCGGTTAGCTGGTAAACATCCTGGCCCTGAAGCTTCTATACAGAAACTAATGGCCGATGAGCATGGGCAGAACACCCTCGAGCTGGCCCAAGAAATAGTCGGCCCTGCCACAATGATTGAAGGAGCCGGACCAACGGGAACTGTTCCAAGAAAAATGCGAACCGGAGTGACACAAAATCATTTCTCGACAAGGTACTTCTCCGCCGTCGACCCGATCTGGTATTACGGCTTTATTTTTTCGCCTGCATTAACCATCGGAGGGGGAACATGGGCAGTGCAACGCAACATCGTTGCCGAACATGTTTTAGGACTGCCTCGCGACGTCAACGTTGAGAAAGGAAAAACGTGGTCCGAGGCTCGAACCCAAACTCAGGACTAATTCCTTAAACCAGATCGGATAGCTTGCAAAAGTTCATCAGGGTTATCGGATCCTATGACGATCCTTCTCCCATCATGCTTCTGTATGGCAATGGCAGTGTTTCCCCACGCCCGCCACATTGACCCATGACGCATTATTTTTACTCCAGACCCCCACCAATTTGTCACTTTCTGCAGATCAGCTGACTTGATTTCACTGAACAGGATTTCTTTCTTCGGAAATCCGTATTTAAAGACGAGACTGATCTTCCCATCAGAAACAGTCGTAGATAGTTTCGAAAACATGCTTGTCAAGGAGAACACAATGAGCGGCGCAATAAAGATAGTTATCAACCCGGGCAAGTTTTTGCTGTCTAGCGGGTCCTCTGGGGACACGACCCATGGGAGAAAAGTAATTGCCCCCACTATAAGCGGAAGGCCGAAAACATATCGCATGTCGGCGATGTTTGAATCGTGGAACTCGCCCATATGCGACCTTATCGGGTCCGAGGAAGGCCAAGTAAGCCTTCAGCAATCAAGTTACGGCTGATTTCGCTTGTTCCGCCATAGATCGTTGTTACCGGAGCATGGCGAAAATGTTCATCTAGTGCACCACCAACTGGAGCCGTTTCTTCACCAAGAGATATAAGTCCTTCAATTCCTGCCATTTCGATAAACCATTTTGAATGCTTTTTGTAGGATTCGCTTGCGAAAAGTTTGGTCATAGAACCTTCAACTCCAAACATGACCCCTTCGGAAGCAAGAAAGGCAGTGTTATAAGCGAACCCTCGACATACCTCAACATCAATCATGGCACGAACGAGGCGTTCGCGAACGAGTTGATCTTCTATTAGTGCTGTTCCGTCTGGTCGGGATGCCCCTCGGGCGTATTCGATAAAGGCGTCAATTAGGGGCGGGGACGGGAACTGACCTCCGGCGATACCTCGCTCGTATTTCAAAGCCGCTTTCATGATTTCCCAACCGCCATCGACTTCGCCGATACGCCATTCGTCCCCTATCCGAACATCGTCATAGAATGTGGCGTTTGAACGCTCCGTTCCCATCGTGTGGACGGGGTGGATTTCAATACCGGGTGTCGATAACGGAACGATGAAAAACGTCAATCCCTTATGTTTTGGTACTTCGGTATTGGTTCTGGTCAAAAGAAGGACGTAATCGGCGATATGGGCCATAGTGGTCCACATTTTCTGGCCATTGATAACCCACTCATCTCCGTCTTTAACCGCACGGGTTTGTGCTGCGGCGACATCAGATCCGGAGTCAGGTTCGGTATAGCCGAATGAAACCAGTGTTTCTCCGGAGAGCAACTTCGGTACGATAGCTTCCTTCAGGTGGTCATTGCCGAGTTCCAGCACTACTGAGGCAACAACGATTGCAACACCCATGCCATCAATAGGGGCACCAGCTAACTGAAGCTCTTCTATCATGACGGCCATTTCGAGAGCGCTCTTTCCTCCTCCTCCAAGTTCCGCCGGCACTGCACCTCCAAGCCACCCACGTTCAGCTATCTTCTTGTGGAAATCCCAGTTGTGTATCGTTCCATCATGTGTGGAAGTTATAACATCGTCAGTTAGGTGTTCTGTGATGAACGCCTTTACTTCGTTTCTGAATTCTTCAGCTTCTGGTGGGAACGACCAATCCATCAGGCCACCTTTCCTGAGGGTAGGCAGAGGTCAGCTATCCGCTGATATTCAAGTCCCGGGTCGCCCAGTTGAAGAGGCCAGCCTTTCGCTCGACGGTAGTAGAGCTGAATGTCATATTCTTCTGCAAATCCGTAACCTCCGTGATATTGAAGGGACGTAGCAGCAGCAGCTATGGCAGCTTCTGATGCGAAAAGAAATGCCATGCCGGCAAGTGTCTCAGCAGATTCGTTTTGGGTTTCCAAGGCAGAAATTGCTCTGTTGGAAAGAAAATACGCTCCTTCCACATCGGTAATGGCTGAAGCGAATCCATGTTGCAGGGCCTGAAAAGACCCGATCAGGACGTCGAATTGGTATCGCTCTTTCGCATATGTAACTCCTAGATCGACCGCTTTTTTTCCTAAGCCTGATAATGCTACGGCCATGAGGGCCTGCCATTCGCTTCGCGCCTGAAAGAACGCTTGCTTTGCTTTTTCGCCGGAAGCAATTAGGTCTCCGGATCCTAACGATTGGTTAGCCAAAGGAAGATCAGCCGTATTCGGAACATGACGTGTTGACTTTCCAGTAGTTTCTAACAGGAGATTATCACCGTCGAACATTATGACCGTGTGTGCGATAGCTCCAGCCGGAATGAGATTCGACGCTGATCCTGCTTGTGGTTGTAATCCCATAGTGCCGATTTTTTCTCCTGATGCTAATAGCGGAAGCTCCGCATGGTTAGGGGCAACCTTAGAAAGCAGTCGGGAGGTGGTGAGGTGTTCAATGAAGGGAAGTGGTGCGATGTATGTGCCAACAAGGTCAGCCACGATGGCGCCTGTGGTTAGTGGGGCGCCTCCGCCTCCGATATTTTCAGGGAGGCACATTCCTGGTGCGCCAGTTTCAGCAAGGCGGCTCCAAGCATCAGCGTCAAAACCTAACTGGCTAGCGCCGCGTACACGTTCGATAGAGCACTCTGTTTCAAAGAATGCGCGAAAAACATCTTGTATGGCTGATTCGTCGGAACTTAAACGCAAATACATCTTTTCTGAGATTATCGGACGAGCAGTCAATAAGACAGCTTCAAGCACTGAAAGATCTTTTGAGGTTCCTTCGTTTGCGCCACATTAAGAAATAATATATCATGTTGATATCACAATGATATGAGGAGAGAAATGGATCTATACACAATAGATAGTATCGCCGGTACACCGCTTGGTCTGGTTACTGGAAGCACGATTAAGACAAAGGATATTGTTAAGGACATTGGCGCTGGTTTGAAGGGCCTCGTCGGCGGCAAACTCGGCAGTTATGAAAAACTTATGGTAGAAGCTCGAACCGAAGCAATCGAACAAATGGTTTCCCAAGCAGAAGCTCTCGGCGCGAACGCGATAGTCGGCGTGCGATTTGAAAGCACAGAAGTAGCAGCCGGAGCTGCCGAAATACTCGCCTACGGAACAGCAATCAAACGCTAGAAGCAAAAAGAGGAAATCTAAAATGAGCGATATTCAAGTAACAGAACTCGTCCCAAATAAGGTCGGAAAAGTTCGAAATGGGATCACCATGATAATTATCTGGTTGATCAACCTTCCGGCAATGATTGTACTTTGGGCCTTATCAGGAGTAAGTAACGGCGGAACCAT
>CEVN01156835.1_pt1 | contig 10465 bp, 10 predicted proteins | sample 427041 | NCBI WGS metagenome assembly CEVN01 (sample SAMEA2623463, study PRJEB7988) | marine metagenome | biome: marine biome (ENVO:00000447); feature: surface water layer (ENVO:00002042); material: "saline water (ENVO:00002010), including plankton (ENVO:xxxxxxxx)" | depth 5 m
GATTCCATGTAACAAGCGGCTAGCCGGCCTAGGCCCCCGTTGCCGAGACCTGGTTCCTCTTCGACTTCCAAGATCTGATCGAGGGAATCGATGCCGAAGTTGCGGAGGGCCTCTTTTGCTTCTTGCTGGATACCCAGATTGAGCAGGTTGTTGTTCAGCTGAGGACCAATGAGAAACTCAGCGGAGAGGTAGGCAACCGCTTTTTGAGGATGGGCTCGCATCGCTTCCATCGTCGCCAGATAGCGGGTCATCAGCCGATCGCGTACCGCATAGCTCAGCGCCATGTAGAGGTCGTGGCGACTGGCAGTTGGGGCGAGCTTGCCAAGGGTGAAAAACAAATGCTCGGTCATGCCGTCAAACACGCCTTTGGCATCAAGGCCAGCGCGTTCCGGGTCGTTGTAACAACCGGGTGTTGGCAATCGCAGGTCGAGGGGCTGGGAGGTGGTCATGAAGACAGAAGAGAAAAAAGGGAGAGCGACACAGCCCTCTTCCCGAGGGTGGTTTTGGAGGGGGTATCAGCTGTTGCAGGAGACGTCGCCGAACGTCCAGCGCCAGTTGTTGATTTCAAGAGAATCCATACCGACGGTGTAGGCATGGTCTCTGTGCTTGTGGATCTCGTCCTTCATGCGCTCTTTGAAGTGGGGCACAGGGGCTGAGCATCTCGACCCGGTCGATCACCAGGTTGAACCGGTCAATTTGGTTGCTGAAGTCAGTTCTAGGTCGATATTGATGTTGTCGTGTTCCTTGTAACCCCGGACGGGGGAGTTGGCATGGTTTTGTTGTCGATGGGTCAGGCGATGAATCAGCTTTGTTGATCTGTTAGCTGGTCGCGAGCAGGCCGGTTTTTTCTTTCCCTTTCGTGAATCCAGGCCTGCATCCCTGCACTGCACTGCTCGCAGAGAGGTTTTGGGCAGAAGAACATCTTGAGAAACGTGCCCAGGCCGTTCCGGACCATGGATGTGTCTGGGACCGCGCACCAAGAGTGCCCTGAGCGGGATCTGACACATCAATCATCTCCAGCTGGTCGTTGTTGAGAGATGGATTGCATGAATCACAACTAAGGCTCGTCCTTGGCTTGACCCCCAAAAGGTCCAGGAACCTTGGCTTGATGTGATCAGGCCGTCGGGCTCAACATCGGCCCTCCCCCGGTCCGCGTTGAGCAGGCGGACGTCTTCCTCACGAACAGCTGAAACGTGAATGAGGGACTGCTCTGGTGAAGCGGTCGTGTTCATTCAGCGAACTGACAATGCTGTTTGAAGCAGTGAAGGACTTCGGAAAGAGATAGAACGCCTTCGGGGGGATGGACTTGTTTAAAAAGTAGCCATCTCAATCTCAATTAAGGGTGCAGACAAACACCTGAACTTCGCTCAGCTTCTCGTTCGAATTGGACCATGCCGTTCGAGTGAGGAGCAGTCCAATGGATGATTCGCCATTAAGGTCGGCGTGACCGCTCCGCAGCACCATGCTGTTTCCTGCTCTGCTGAGTGAAATCAGCAGTCATGATTTTGAGGTGGCAGAAACGCTGATCGGCGTTCTCCGCTTCATGTTGATCTTTGTTGTGGCCCGAACCTTGGCTGAGGTTCTCGTCCGTTTCGAGCTGCCCACGATCCTCGGTGAGCTACTGGCGGGCGTGATTATTGGTGCTTCTGGGTTGCATTTACTAGTTCCTCCGGAAACCGGTGTTCATCTCAGTGGGGTGTTCTCGGATGCCGTGGCTGGATTGGCTCATATTCCTGCTGACGAGGTGTCGAGTCTTTACAACGAGTCGTTTACTGCGCTGCAGTCCGTCTCGACACTCGGGCTTTATTCATTGCTCTTCTTGACTGGCCTTGAGAGTGAACTCGAGGAGCTGATGGCCGTCGGAGTTCAGGCCTTCTCGGTTGCGGTGGTCGGAGTGATTCTTCCCTTTGTGCTGGGCACGCTCGGCCTCATGGCGATATTCCATGTTGATGCGATTCCGGCGATTTTTGCTGGCGCCTCGATGACGGCGACGAGCATCGGCATTACGGCAAGTGTCTTCGGAGAACTCGGATATTTGCGAACAAGAGAGGGGCAAATCGTGATTGGTGCTGCTGTGCTCGACGACATCCTCGGCATTGTCATCCTCGCGGTTGTCGTGTCTCTCGCCGCTGGGGGCTCTCTTGCCATTGCCCCGATCGTTCAGCTTGTGGTTGCAGCGGTTGTGTTTGTTGTGTTGGCGTTGCTTCTGAGCCAGAAGGCTGCTCCAGCCTTCGACTGGTTGATCGACCAACTCAAGGCTCCTGGAGCCAAGTTGATCGGGGCTTATTTGCTCTTAGCGATCAGCTGTTTTGCTGCAACAGCGATTGGATTGGAAGCAGCTCTCGGTGCCTTTGCCGGGGGGTTGATTGTCAGTACCTCAAGGCATCGCCATGAGATTCAGCAAGCGGTCGTCCCAATCGTGGCTCTTTTCGCCACGGTTTTCTTCGTGCTGGTTGGGGCCGGTATGGATCTTTCGGTGATCAATCCAGCCGACCCTGCGGCGCGTTCTGCCTTGGTTGTGGCAGCTTTCCTTTTCATCGTTGCCGTGATCGGAAAGATTGTGGCCGGTTGGGCTGTCTTTAGTGAAAAGCCCACCAATCACTTGGTGGTGGGTCTTGGCATGATGCCCCGCGGTGAGGTGGGTTTGATCTTCCTCGGCCTCGGCACAGCCTCAGGCTTATTGAATCCAGGCCTTGAAGCCGCGATTTTGTTGATGGTGATCGGCACAACCTTTTTGGCGCCAATTTTGCTTCGCCTCGTTTTGAAAGGGAAACCGCCTGAAAGTGGAGATTCCGTTCCTGATGCGTTGGCGGCTGATCCCACAGCAGGAAATACTGTGATCTAGGCACTTGTTTGGATCAGTTCGATCAGAACGAGGGCTTTCGAAACGAATCAGCCCTCTCCTTTGACTGAACTAGAAATCAGCAGGAGCAAGCTCCAGCCGATCGCGATCAGGGCGAGGCTTGATGCCCATGAAGGACCGAGCATCCAGCTGAATAAAAGCTGAACAGCCAGTCCAACCGCCACGGCTAATAGCAGGCTGCTGGCGATCAAGCTGATTTGTCGCCATTGATCGGCCAGCCCGTTCTGCTGAAGACTTTCATCTAACCGGGCCAGGGGTCCGCTCAGGGGGATGTAAAGCGCCAGGGCCCAAAACAAGGCACCTTGCCAGATGGTTCGCTCTGTGAGTGGTCCGATCATTACGTCGGTGCTTTGCATCCAAAACTGGGGTTGTGCTGATTAGCATCGCCGACCTTGCCGGTCGTTGTGGAGACCTTGACCTGGAGCCATCTCGGACATCCCGTTCACGCCCTGAAACGGGGCCCAGATCAGGGGCTGGACAACCGGCCAGCCTTGTTGTTGGTGCATGGTTTTGGAGCATCCACCGATCACTGGCGGCACAACATTCCAGTGCTTGCATCCGGCTATGAAGTGCATGCTCTTGATCTGCTCGGTTTTGGGCGAAGTGCCAAGCCCTCAGGTCTCCCGTATGGAGGAGCGCTTTGGCGAGATCAATTGATGGCCTATGTGCGCGAACGCATTGGCCGCCCCACGGTGATCGCAGGGAATTCCCTCGGTGGTTTTGCGGCTCTTGCGGCAGGAGCCGCCCTGGCTGATGCTTGTGCTGGGGTTGTGCTGCTCAATGCAGCTGGTCCGTTTCGGGATGAGCAGCAGCCGGCCAAGGGTTGGGCAGCGATCGCGCGACAGAGCATTGGTACAGCTCTGCTGCGCAGTTTGATTGTGCAGCGTTTGCTGTTCGAGAATCTGCGGAGGCCAGCGACAATCAGGCGCACCCTGAATCAGGTTTATATCGATCGCACCAATGTGGATGACTTCCTTGTGGAGTCGATTCGGCGTCCGTCGCTGGATCCTGGTGCCTTTGGCGTGTTCCGAACCGTCTTTGATATCCCCAAGGGTCAGCCCCTCGATGAACTGTTTGCTGATCTCAAGGCGCCTCTGTTGCTGCTTTGGGGGATTCGTGATCCCTGGATCAACGCTCAGGGACGTCGTGCCACGTTTCAGCGTCACGCACCGGTCGCGACAACCGAAGTGGTTTTGGAGGCAGGTCATTGTCCTCATGATGAGGTGCCTGAGCAGGTCAACACCGCTCTGCTGGACTGGCTGGCGCAGCTGGTGGTGAGCTAGAGCACCTGTCCTGCCGTGCGTCGCCGCTAGCTTCCGACCACGTGTGCCGCCCTGGCGGATGCCGATGACTCTGACGCAGCAGATCGCTCCTTACCCCCATTGGGAATACATCCATCCCGACAATGGAGATTGCTTGCGGATCGTGCCCGAGCGAGGCGGCATCGTGACCGAATGGCGTTGCGGTGATCGCGATGTTCTCTATTTCGACCAGGACCGTTTTGCAGATCCTGCCAAGAGCATCCGCGGCGGCATCCCTGTGTTGTTTCCGATTTGCGGCAATTTGCCTGGAGATTTGCTCTGTATCAACGGCGCGGAATACACCCTCAAGCAGCATGGGTTTGCAAGGGATTTGCCTTGGCGGCTTCAACTGTTGGAAGACCAAAGCGGAGTCACGCTGAGTTTGAGTGACACGGAAGACACTCTGGCGGTGTATCCATTTTCGTTTTTGGTTGACATGCAGATCCGTCCTGTGGGGCAGGCCCTGGAGATCAGCACGACAATTTTGAATCGCAGCGACGATGTGATGCCGTTCAGTTTTGGCTTACATCCCTACTTTCAGGTGAGCGATTTAGCTCAGATCGAGTTGGTTGGCTTGCCTCAGCAGTGCACCAATCATTTGGAGATGGCAGACGAGGAGACCGTTGCTCAGCTTGGACGTCTGCCGGAAGGGGTGGACTTCCTCTGTCGACCCGCTGGTCCGGTCAGCCTGATTGATCAGGTCAATGGTCAGCGGCTGCAGCTGCAACATCAGGAGCCAATGGACCTGACCGTGGTTTGGACCGAACCACCGCGCCAAATGATTTGCCTCGAGCCCTGGACTGGTCCGCGTCAGGCCTTGATTTCGGGAGATCGAAAATTAGAGATCCAGCCTGGTGCCACCTATGCCTTGAGTTGTCGTTATGCCGTCTCTTAAACCATCACCCTGAAACTCCGGGTAGTCGACCTGGGCTGAGTTGTTGTTTGGGATCAAATTGATGTTTTACGGCCTCAATCACGGCTTTGGATGGGGCATCCACCCAAGCTGGAAGGCGATCAGTCAGCGACTGGGGCTGTTCCAAAATCATCAGTGATCCGCCAAGGGCTTCAAGGCGTTTGCGAAGTGCTGTCAGGAGCTTGACAGAGGTCTGTTGAGCCCCTGTGGCTGGTTGCCAACCATCTCCACAACCAGCGCCGCTGGCCAGATTCCAATGCCACCCGACGAGTTGCTGCAGTTCGGAGCTGCTGAGCAGTTGATGCACCTTGGCGGGCTGTAAGACCGGCCGAACCAGCCAGTGCATCGATTCACCCGTCATCTGAGTGTCAAGCGGATTGGAACAGGGGTGCCGTTCTGCTGTCAGCTGATGTGTTCTGGCGAGGGCCTCAAGGCGGTTCAGCTGGTCCTCAACGGCTTGATCGGAAATGCTGCTCACCAAGAGCTGGAGTGCCCAACACTGATCTCCACGGTTGTGCCAGTCGCAGCGTTCTGGGGTGAGGCTTGATCGCAACAGCTCGGCGCGGCAGCGTTCTAAATCAGGCAGGAGTCCATGCAGGTGCAACGCTCGATGGGCTGGACGGATTGGTTGCACCCGCAAGGTGAGTTCGGTAATCAGGGCGAGGCTGCCCCAGCTGCCGCAGAGCAGGCGCATCAAGTCGTAGCCGGCCACGTTCTTGACCACACGGCCACCAGCCCTGGCGGTCGTGCCATCGCTGCGCAGCAACCCGATCCCGATGATTTGATCGCGCATCCCCAGATGTCGTTGGCGAAGACCGCCGGCCAGGCCACGGGCCACCAAACCACCAATGCTCCCCATGCTCTCGGTTTGGTTGAGGCGGCTCCCTCTGGGCCAGTCGATCGGCAACCACTGGCCCTGCTCCTTGAGGATGGATTGCAGATCGCTCAGCTGCAGGCCTGCTTCCACTGTGATCGTCAGGTCGTCGACGGCATGGTCGATGACCTTGTTGAGTTTGCGGCAGCTCAGCTCAGCTGGTTCGCCTGTCAGCGTCGCTCCCCAGTGCAGACGAGTGCCCAGACCACTTGGAATCCAGGGTGTGGAGTCCTGATGCCACTGATGCACCAGCGCGATCAGCTCATCGTGTGTGGTGGGGGAATGGTTCACGTCACGATGGTGCCATGAAGGTTGTGGTGATCGACGATGACCCCACCGGCTCGCAGACGGTGCATGGTTGTCCGTTGTTGTTGCGCTGGGATGAGGCGACCCTGCGCGCTGGGTTGCGGCACCCTTCGCCGTTGTTGTTCCTCTTGGCCGACACCCGCTCTCTTGCACCGGCTGATGCGGCCGATCGGAACCGGGAGATTGTCCGGAACCTGGACGGGGCGCTTGGGGCTGAAGCCCTGCAGCGGCGGGATGTGCTGCTCGTCAGTCGGGGTGATTCCACCCTGCGCGGCCATGGCGTGCTGGAGCCGGACACCTTGCAGGACGCCTTCGGGCCCTTTGATGCCACCTGTCATGTGCCCGCATTTCTGGAAGGTGGCCGCACCACAGTGAACGGGGTGCATCTACTTCATGGGCAACCGGTGCACACCACACCCTTTGCTCAGGATCGCCTGTTTCGGTTTGGCACCAGTGACCTGGCGCTCTGGTTAGAGGAGAAGAGTTGCGGCGCGATCCGGGCTGATGATGTGATTCGGATTACAGGGTTTGATCTGGATGCAGCCTGTGGTGGCTCGAATTCGGGTCGTTCTCAGTTGATCGCGCGGCTGAGGAGGCTTTCAGATAACGCGCCAGTGGTGGTGGATGCTGAGCGGCAGGAGCAGCTCAGCGCTTTTGCAAGTGCCGTGGCGGCGTTAAAGGGTGAGAAACGATTTTTGTTCCGCTCGGCGGCCAGCCTGGTGAAGGCGCTGGCGGATCCAGGGCCACAGCCATTGAATGCGGCAGATCTGGCCGCGTTGCGGCTCCGTGATGCCAAGGGACAAGCGCTGCCCGGGTTGGTGATGGTGGGTTCCTATGTGCCCCTGGCGGATCAGCAGTTGGAGCGACTGCTGGTTGAACAGGCTTGCGTTGGTCTTGAGCTGCCGGTGCGGCGGATCGCTCGGGTTCTGGACGGTCCAACCCCGGATCTTCTACTGGATGATCTTGAACAGGTTTGGCAGCAACAGATGCAAAGGGTGCTGAGCCAAGGCAAGACACCGGTGTTGTTCACCAGCCGAGGCGAGCTGACCCTCTCAAGTGGTCGGGAGGGGCGACGCCTGTCCCAGCGGCTAGCTCGATTGATGGGGAGGTTGGCGGCGTCTTTAGCGCCAGAACTGGGTTACATCATTAGTAAGGGCGGCATTACCACCCAAACGCTGCTGGCCGATGGTCTGAGCCTGGAGGCGGTGCAATTAGAGGGTCAGTTGCTGCCAGGCCTTTCCCTGGTGCGACCGTCAGCGGCTTCGCTGCGCGCACTACCGATCCTGACCTTCCCCGGCAACCTCGGCGATGTTGGTACCTTGCATCAAGCCTGGCAGCGCATGCAGTCCGGCTGACGCAGCAAGCAATTCCATCGGGTGCAGCACGGAGGCACGGTCGCCAAGGTGACGCCGCAGCTGCATGGTGCAACCGATGTTGGCGCTCGCCACCAGTTCGGCTCCAGTGCTGCTGAGGTCATCGGCCTTGATCCGGCCTAGTTCCGCAGCCTCGTCGGGTTGGACCAAGTTGTAAATGCCGGCACTGCCGCAACAAACGCCGGCTTCCGTTGCTTCTTTGATCTGTAGGTCGGGGATGGCAGACAGGAGTTGGCGCGGTTGATCTCGAATGACCTGCCCATGAATCATGTGGCATGCATCGTGATACGCCACACTCGCTTGAATCGGCTGCAACTGGGCGCGAAAGGCTTGAGTGAGACCTCGCTGGGCAAGAAATTCGTGCACATCCAGGACCGGTGCGCGCAACTGTTCTTGGCCGTCGATCAGCTCGCCGTACGCTTTCATCGTGTGGCCACAGCCTGAGGCGGCCACAAGCACGGCATCAAGATCTCCCTCGATTGCATTGAAACTGCGTACGAGCTCTCCGGCCAAGGTGCGCGTTAGTTCCAGTTCGCCTTGGTGATGGCTCACGGCACCGCAACAGCCCTGATCCTGAGGCAGAACCACCTCGAAACCATTGGCTGCTAGCACCTTCACCGTGGCGGTGCTCACCGCTGGATCAAAACAGCGCTGCACGCAACCCAGCAGCAGCGCCACTCGGCCGCGGCGTTGACCATGGGCAGGATTGATCGCGGGCAGCTGGTCGCTGAAAGCTTCCGGTGCCAAGGGCGGCAGCAGTAGCTCCATCGCTTCAATTTCCGGCCCGAACAGCCTTGTGAGACCGGTGCGGCGGGCCAGGTTCTGCAACGGTGTTCCGGCGTAGGCCCGCAGCGGTTGCAGCAGAGCACGTAGACGGCGCGGATAGGGAAGAACCTGCAGCAAAAGTTGGCGGAAGCTGTTCTGCCAAGGACTGCGCTGGCCAGCTTCGATCAGCTTCGGGCGGGTGGCTTCGATGAGTAGGTCGTAGCGGACGCCGGAGGGACAGGCGCTGACGCAGGCAAAGCAGCCAAGACAGGTGTCGAAATGGCGAGCAACGGTGGCATCGAGCTCCAGTTCACCGGCTTCAATCGCCCGCAGTGCATGGATGCGGCCCCGAGGGGAATCCATCTCGCTGGCTAGCACCCGATAGCTGGCACAGGTGGGCAAACAGAAGCCGCAATGCACGCAGGGATCTGCCGCGCCTGGCGGGAGACCTGCGAGCTGGGACGGCGTCTGACTCATGTTCAAGAGTTTGACGGATCTAGACGGCCTGGCCGTCTTCACTGACGTGAGATTTTGATGGATGCCGATGTACTGGAGACTGCAGATGATTCCTGAGATTGGAATGTTAATGAGAACTTTGTTGGATGTTTTTCTGAGCCTCAAGCTCACAAAAACACATTGTTAGACCCTTTCGCTTCGTGTTGATAGCAAGAGGTGCGCAATTGAAAAGAAAACATTATTGTTTATTTAATTGGCGTTGGCCTGGTGTTCAATGATAATTATACAATTAAATGCAATGACTAGTGCCTAACCATTATTTGCCGTGAGATGGACGTGAATCACTGTTGGATTGCTCGTGTTGTTTATTGAACTCAAGCAGGGGAGATGTTGATGCGAAAACCGAACATCCCATGCTTAATCGCGCAGACATGCTTGGTTTGATTCTGAAAAGTTTACTAAATTATTTAGTTTGATTGATTGTGCAGGGAAATGGCTAGGTTGGAGAAGTGGTTTCTGATCTCAATTAAATGGCAAAGAGATTTCTTGATCATCTCAAATCAAGTGGAAATCATCATTATGCTTATGGAGTTAATTTAAAGACCCCAAGGGTTAAATTTGATTAAAATTCAAGAAAAATTTTTTTAAAATTGTCGCTGATCTCGAAGGTTCTGGTCCTCATAAATGGAATCACTTAAGCAATGGTCGGGGTGAGGTGAGCTCGAAGAATTTGGTGAAGGGTTTCAAGTCCCACGCTGCTGCGAATCAGGGCTCGGATCGGAAGCTGATTGGTGCGATGCCAGCAGGTGATGTTCACAACTCAAATTCTTTCTTGTTTGAACATCGATCGATTAAAGCAAAAAAACAAGGAAAGCTTATTTGGCAGGCTAAAGTATTGGGTCATGATAATTATCAATTTTTGAGAGCTGCTTTTGGCCAGCGGACCCTCCATAATCATCTCAGATTTAATCCGAACAAGCACTTCGTTTCAGGGTTTGATAGCGATTCCGTTTCGCGGCAGGTTTCTGGACCTTTAAGTCGCAGAATATTGGATGATGATTTTCATGAGATAGGGGGTAATAGGGGCCTCTCAAGTTTTCTTTTGGCCACATCTGGCATGGAATTACGCATGGAGCAAGTACGGTTGCTCATGCTGCTGAACACGCGGCTGATAAAGTGTCGATTGGGGTAAAAACCGTTGTCTCAGAGGCTGGTTCGGCAATCAGTAAGGCAGCTCCAATCGTTGTGGATGACACGAAGAAGGCTGTTTCTCAGGCGGTTAAGTTTGCGGATGATGAAGTGATTATGCCGGTCGTCAATGCGACTGAAAAGTTAGCAAAATCCTTGTTTGGGTATAATCATTTTGATTATACTTTAAGTTTCCCTTCTCTCTCTATTGATGAGTCTGAAGGCGCTTTTTCGGCATTGCTCAATGTTGATCCTACGATGAATGGCTCTTTAAATCTTAAGGCTGGGATCGTTGGCGCCCTTGTTCCTGAAACTGTGCAGCTCAATTTTCAGCCAGCACTGGGGATTTCTGGTTCTGTTGAAGTTGATCTTAGTGGTGCCGATGTCGATAAAACATTCACACTGAATGGGCCATCCGTCAATGCT
>CEVN01014347.1_pt1 | contig 10444 bp, 4 predicted proteins | sample 427041 | NCBI WGS metagenome assembly CEVN01 (sample SAMEA2623463, study PRJEB7988) | marine metagenome | biome: marine biome (ENVO:00000447); feature: surface water layer (ENVO:00002042); material: "saline water (ENVO:00002010), including plankton (ENVO:xxxxxxxx)" | depth 5 m
CCTTGACCCTGGCCCTGACCTTGGCCTTGACCCTGGCCTTGACCTTGTTCACCTTGGCCATTCTGGTCGGAATCTCCGCCACCGTCAGTACCTCCGTCACCGGTTCCTTCTCCGTTGTTACCGTAATCTGGATCGTAAGCATCTGGGATACCGTCGCCATCCGAATCCGACATCGATCCATTGTTAGGATCGTTCGGGAACGGATCGTCTGCATCCAGCTGCCCATCTCCATCAGTATCTGCTAGATTGGGGTTGGTTCCTGACGCATACTCCTGAGAGTTGGTCAATCCATCACCGTCTAGATCTGCATTAGCGTCACTAGCCGAGTTTGGATTCAATCCGTAAGCAACCTCCCAACCATCTGGCAAACCGTCATTGTCGGTATCCGGATTGGTTGGGTCGGTTCCTTGGCTGGTCTCCTCTGCGTTTGTCAGACCGTCTCCGTCCCAATCGGCCCCTCCATCAGAGGGGTCAAGTGGGTCGGATCCATCAGCGGAAACGCCAACGGAACCAGCCATCAAAACAAGGAGCAGCGCAATCATCATACTCGCATTCTTTGTTTTCTGCATTTTCTTTTCACTTCCAAAATTCAGTTCAGAGAACCCGCCGTTCTCTCTTTCCGGGTAATGCTCGCGCTCTACCTTGCGCGAGAACAATTCTTCCGGGAGTGAAGGATGCTATTCTGGAGCCAACTATCTTCATCACCACTAGTACACTAAACGTAGCACTGCGCCACATCTTAGGTTTTCGTGGAATGTTATTTACTTCGTTTGCTCCTCCTAATTTATGCATCCAATCTCACGGGCTTTCATAGGGAACCCACCGTTCCCTCTAAAATTTCAGCCACTGTGTTGCTATATCAAGAGTTCCCGAGGCTGATTGGAAGCAAAATTGTCTTACGGAGACAGCGCTGCTAATTCTGCTTGGAATTTTGTTGAGGTCATAAAGTGAAGTACAGGTGTTGCTAATGTTCCAATTAACAATGCCCCTAGAAATAAGTTAGACCACAATTCAATACCCGATCCGAATGAGAAGAATAGTATCCATCCGGCTAGGATAAATGCCCATGGCCTGTATCTTCGGGCGAATAATGCTGAACGTGCCTTTACTAACTCGTCTGAATAGAGACTAGTCTCTTCTCCCTCTGCCATCATATCATTCTCTACTGCGCAGCGAACGCATACCTGATAGCGAGGACCATTGCCACTAACGAACTGAGAGTTCGGGTAGTTTTGAGTACACATGCGACAGACTGGCATAACCTACAACCTAGCCAGCGAACATTGCTCCTTCAACGCTACGGTTGTCGTGCCTGTTTACTGAGGCTATACTTGTTACATTCAGTACCCATATTCAGAAATTGCTTGAGTAGTTCCAATCCATCAGGGCTACCAACGGATTCAGGATGAAACTGTACACCTTCAATTGGAAGGTTAGGGTGACTTATTCCCATAATTAGAGAGCCGGATTCATCCCATGAGTTTACTCTAAGCTGTCCATTTGTTTCTTCGAGAACCAAACTATTGTATCTCATCATAACTAAATCATTGGATAAACCTGTATAGAGTCCTGAACCATCATGTTTGATCTTTGATGGAACACCATGTACGGCTCCGATTGGAGATTCAACTAAATCCCAACCTGCTGCTATACCAATCGCTTGATGACCTAAACACCAACCCAATAGTGGAATTGGAGTATCTAAGATTGTAAGTTGATTTTCCAACGCTCTTGAAGCAATCTCCATACTCAATGAAGAAACCTCTGGACGAGAAGGCCCCGGTCCAAGAATAATGTGTGTTGGACTGTATTTTTCAAGCAGCATATCAACTTGATTTTTAATATCGAAATCAGCAGCATCTCTCCCCTCAACTATGGTTACTTTGGATCCAAGTCGATGAAGAGAATCGGCAATATTGTTGGTGAAGGAATCTAGATTGTCGACCAATAATACATGTGATTCACTCCCCAAGTCAACACTTTCTGAGTGTTCAGGAGAAATAGCCCCTAATGCGCCTTCAACAGTTGGTAAAGGAAGAATTCCGACTTCCCTTTCGGGTAATTCATCCATACTGAATCCTGTTCTGAAACCCCATGTGGCTTCTGCAACCGCTGCCGCCTTCCATCGTGCTTCTTCAACTTCGGCGGCGGGATTAGAATCGATAACAACCCCTCCGCCAGCCTGAACTGTTGCAAACCATGAATCTGGACCACTACGAGCCTCCATTGTTCGAATTAGTATGTTCCAATCAGACTGACCTGAGCTTTGGTTTATGTGGCCAATTGAACCGGTCCAAGCACTTCTTGGAGAACCCTCTAGTTCGTCAATAGCCGCCATTGTGACTACTTTCGGACAACCGGTAATTGAGCCACCTGGAAAAAGCGATGCTAGAGATTTTCCAACACTTGTGTTTGGGCTTAGTTCACCCTCTACTCCAGATACTAAGTGTTGCACATTCGCCAACGCTTCAATCCGACATTCCGACCAATTTACGCTGCCTTTCTTGCAAACAGAAGCAAGATCATGTCTTTCCAAATCCACCAACATCAAGTGCTCAGCCATCTCTTTCTCGGAAGAGGCTAATTCTAGACGTAAATTGGAATCATCAGAATCGCTCTTCCCTCTTGGCCTAGTTCCCTTGATTGGTCTTGTTGAGACAATCCCAGATTCCAATCTCATCAATCGCTCGGGTGATGCTGAAGCTATAGCCCATCCATAATCTGCTAGATTTAACCAAGAGGCAAAAGGAGCAGGATTTGAGCGAGTCATTCTGAGGAAAACTTCCCAAGGTTTACCTTCCATTTCACCTTGCCATTTTCGTCCATAATTGACTTGGTAGAGATGACCGCCCTTAATCGCCTGACGAATCCTCTCAACTTTTCTTGCGTGGTCTGAATCACTCTCACTTTCGGGTACTCGAGAATCTGGTATTGAAGGAATTTTCAAATCAGTTAATTCAGGCATTGCGGCATTTATCCAATCATGTCCCTCTAACGCAAGAAGAATTAATTCACCTTTCTGGCGATTGTGAATCCACCACGCATCACAGCGCCACAATACACCAAGTAAAGTGCCTGGCTGAGGGCTATTTTTGATACGAATCGAATTCGACCAACGACCAAGATCATATCCTAATAACCCAGCAAATCCTCCTGGAGTAATGGTATGATTGGAATTATTTTCAGTTGTAATCTCATGTTCTGCGACTATCGATAATGCCTGCTCCAATGTCCCTGGATTGAATTCCTCTTCGGTCTGCCAACGGCCATCAATAAAGCGCTGTAAAATCAAATTTAGCGGAGAAGGGGAACCAATACTAATCTCTCCATTTAGCGCTGAACCTCCAGGAAGATTTTCACCTTGAGGTTCGAAAAAAAGGAATCTTAGACTATCGAGGGCTGGGAGCATTGAGAATTTTGATAAATCGGAAATAGGTCCTCCGGAATGAAGTAACAATTCATCCGAATTATGATTTCCTGAATCAAGCATTGCAATGAGCGGAAAATCATGTGAAGTATACTCCGCTCGTTCTATGATTCGCATATTATCCCTCAAAATCTTCTATACACATCCAAGCGGTTTGCAATCGATGAGACCACGCATCATGAGCTACTTGATACAATCTTCCACGAGGTTTTCCAATTATTCTACCATCAATTTCTCCTAATGCTTGGACACCTAAGCCGCTCCCTAAGACTATCATTTCAGAGGCCCGAAGTATCATTGAAAGGGTTATTCTAGCCTCTCGGATTGGCACTCCTGCTGCCTCTATACCATCTCTTATTTGTTCCAAAGTGACTGAGTCCAGTGCACCTTCTGATGGTTTTGGATAGTATGCAACACCATCGTCATCCAATAACACTGGCATACATCTGTCCCCATCGACTAGACGGTCATCATCGAATAGAAGAGATATATCAGCCCCATGTTCATTGGCTATTTTGCGAGCATCAAAATATGGCTGCCAGTCACCATGTTTTGTACCCCTAATTGAATCGCTCCATTTTGGGGCTGCAAGTGTAATTGCTACCATTTTTTCTGGCCATTTACCATTTAATCTAGGAGTCAAGTTTACCTTCCCGGTTGAATCAATTCCTATTTTTACCAAAAATGGGGCTTGGTCGCCTCCCACAATCGGTTTTCCTGGAATTTCAATCTCTGCAAGCGACTGGAATACGATTTCTGGAATATTTTCAGGTAAAATTATTCCGAGTCGCTCTGAATGTCTTTGAAATCGTGAAAAATGTAAATCTGCTGCTAATAATCGCATTCCGCCGTCCCACGCTACTGTAGAGAATACCTCGGAACGGGGGTCTCCTGTCACAACCTGCGATTGATGAATAGGGCTTCAACCCGATGCTTTAACAATCAGAGAATATCATCGATAAATGAAGTATCAATATCTTCATCTTCCGATTCATCATCAAAATTAAGGTCATCAGCTAAATCATCGAGATCTCCAAGATCTAACTCTTCATCATCTCCAAGTAATTCATCAATTACCGTATTATCTGTTGATGGTGCGAAATCAGCATCTTCGTCTATGAGGTCTCCCTCACCATCCAGATTCTCTGAATTATATGTTATCGATTCATCTGAAGTAGATTCTTCCTTTATTCGAGCATTTGCTACCAAGCCATCACTGGATTCGATTTCATCGATGCCGAAATCCTCATCTTCACTAAGACCGGCTGCCTCACGTTCTAGCTGCTCTTCAAGTTCAACCTCCATAGCACCCATCTCCCATGGTTGAGGAGCAGAATCACCTCTTGGTCGAATGAACATCATTGCACCAATTAACAACATTGCAACTGAAAGGGCAATAATCGCCATATTCATCTCTCCTGCAAGAATTCTATCTACCCATGATTCTCCAGAGGTTTCATCGCCTGGTTGGTTCGTACCGAAATTTGATTCCTTCCAAGGGAGCACTTCGACGGGGTCTGCATAATATGTGTGAACTTGCCCATTGTAGGTCACAATTTCAATCCAATAAGTTTCATCACGATCAATCATCGAGCCGTTAAATTCGTTTAAAATTAGGATAGTATCGCGAATACCTGACTTAACTAATGTAGCATCACGTGTGTCGTCAAATGGATCAAGGCTGACGAATGCGTAATAATTAGCGTAAATTGGGTCTTCTTCGTTATCCCAATTAACCTCGATAAGAGATCCTGCAGCATTCCAATTCGCTCTTATTCCACTTACATCCGGACACTCTGGGCAAGGATCTGCTGATAGTTCATCGGACAACTCAATCCAAGTGCTAGCTAGGTTGTCCATCCACGCGTTTCCTGATGAATCTACTGCGACAACCGCTACGTAAATTCTGCGATTGGGGACCAACGGAGTAGCTAAATCATCACCATGAGCTGAAAACTCAGTTAGTAACACTGGCAGGTCTTGTTCTCTAGAGACCACCATTGCAGGGTGTAAATCATCAATTCTTTCGAGTAAAACAGGGGTGTCAATAACCGCATAAATCCAATACTCTGCAATATCGGAAGAATCGCTGCTTTGGAATTCTACAAACATCGCATCACCGGCATCATTAGGGCGATCTTGGAGCACTGGAGTTGGTAATCGATCAGGTGGTGATACGTCTCCTCTGTTATCCATTGGAGTAACTAGAACCATGTGGTCAGATAGTTCCGTTAAGTGTACATTACCACTAATATCATGGATAGTTACGGTCACATAGAGAGGTATCATTGACTGAATTGACCTCACTTCTAATGAATCTAGGGAACTTCCGTATAGTGCCTTATCTGCTGTGTATTCCAATTGGAAGCTAGCACCAAATTGCCGTTGATTGATTATCACAAGGCCACATGATGAGGGGGCTTCACTGCATGAATCCCAAATTTCAGTTACATCGTCAAGGGGATATTCTGAAACCCATATCGTGTAGTAAGAAAAGTCCTCAGCAGATGAACGATTCCAACGTATGTCTATAGCCGAACCATCGTCATTTGCGTAGTCCCATGCTTCTAGTCCTGTTACTCTATCTGGTGGGATAGCTACTCCATCTGAATCTGCCTCGGGTGTAGCGTCTACTACCAGAACATTATCCAAATCTCCGTTGCCCCAATCGTCGAAAGCAACTACGCCTATCCAATATACAGTTCCATCAATTAGATTACCTTGACCTAGAGAATCGATAATGATTGAAGTGGTTTCGCAATCACTAGTATATCCTACTACGGGCCAACCATCAACAGTGGATGGGGGTTGCCAACCGGAGGCAGGAAGTGCATAGACAGCATAATACGTACAGTCATCCTCTAAATTTTGGTTCCAAGTAACATTGATTCTACCTCCTTCATCATTTGGAACATCGAAGGCAGTTGTTCCTGTGATTGGAAGTGGGGGAATTCCATCGTCAAGGCCTCCAGCAGTTACAATCGGACCAATAATTGTGGCATTCTCAATTAATGACTGGCCCGATTCATCAACACAAACTGCAGCAAACCAATAAGGAACTCCAGCATCCAATTGCAAAGTGGTCGAATTACCTAAACTCCAAGGGAAATCCAATGGATTACTTAGGCCAACAGCACTGTCTATCTCCTGTTGAACCGCCCAGATTCTAACTCTGTCACGATCTATTTCTGTACATGATGCCCACTCTAATTCAACAGTTCCTGCGGTTCCTCCCGAGATTGGATTTGCTGTCATCCAAGCAGGCGGATTAGGAACTTCATCGGTTGGAGTGACGTTGTATGGATATGACATAGGGACTCCAAGAGAACCGTCTGCGTACTCAATTACTATTGCCGCTCTATATTGTCTATCATCCCGTAACTCAACTGTAGCGCCATTATTGTCAGCCTTGGTAACTGTTGCATTAGTGCGAGACCAGAAATCAGACCTAATGTATGTTGAAAATGAATCTAAGTCTTCTCGATTTGGTTCCCATAGTGGATCGGTTGTAGAATCCCACACATACAATCTGTAAGCATGCCATGCCGCGTCTTCGGCTGGAAGCCAAGTTGCTTCAATTACCCCGCCGCCATCATTTGGTCTGTCTTCTAGTTGTGTTACAACGGTAGGAACTTCTATTCTTTCCCAGTCGTAAGTAATTCTAACCTGAATCGCTCCATCTTCAGGAGACTTAAGTTGAAGTTGTAGAATGGCTGAAGAACTGCCCGGCCCAACATCCGAAATAGCAGATTGGAAAGATTGTTGAATTCCTCCATTAGAAGCAGCTAAATCCCAACTTCCTGTATAATTAAGCGAACTCGTACGAGCCCATACCCAAGCTCCTCTCTGAGGTGCCAGCATTGTCATTGTTCCAACATGCATTGGGAGTTTCCCTGGAGGTGCTACATCAGAAGTCGAGGGTATCTGCATAGGGTTTTCAGGAGTTACCAATACCGTCGACATTCCTGGGTGAGTTGTGTCCGTAATGTCCCAATTCATACCATTGTACAGAACAGTCAGTGGCTCTGCCCTACGCTGAACTTCTCTGGATTTCTCCTGAAGGCTGACGACTGGTTTGAAGACATGAAGACCGTCGTTTCCAACTGCGTAAAATCCGTTGAAGTCTATATCTCCACCCTGTAATCCAGTAATTACCTCACTCGCAATAACATTGTGCCTTCCATATACATCCACAACATCAAGCCCACGCGGACTCATAACTACAAGATGTTGGCCATTGCTGTGCATCTCGTAAGGAGGCCAAGATTGCAAGGCTTCGATTCCTGATCCGGTTTCCATTTGTAGAGTGCTGCCATTCCAGTGTACCAATGGAGAAACATCGGTAGCGATGTGCACTCCCCAATCGTCACCAACAATGGCTCTAACATCGTTACTTGGAATCATGTCAATGTTGTAGGTTCCGTTAACTTCGTCAGTTGCCAAGTCCCAAGCTGCAACTCCTGGACGAGTTGGCCCTTGTCCATTATGTGAAATGAATATTGAAGCGTCATGGTAAATCGTAGTGTTGGTTCCATCTGGGTTTTGGACCACTCGGGAAACTGGTCCTGATTCCGTAATTCCACTTATTGTATTACCCATTAATCCATCATTGAAATCTAATGTATTCAGAATAGTAAGATTATTTTCTTCAAGTACAGTCAATCCAGCTGAGCCACCAGCTAGAACTTTTCCACCACCCTGAATTGTTGTATTCAGTACATGCAAATGCTCGATAATTGGTGATGGTAAACCATTGATTGTGGTAATTGGATTGTCCCAGTCATTTCGAGTAGTGTTGAACATTCCAATTCCACCATGAGTAGCAATCAATACATGATCGCCATAATTAACGAAATCTCTTACGATATTACTAGGAAGGCCGGCGATTAGACTTCCATATCCCCATTGTCTGTTTTGGGTATCGAATGTTTGGAATCCGGCTGCTGAGCCCTGGTTACCCATTAGACCAACATACATTGTACCGTTTTCCAAAACCATACCATCCATTTGAGAATGTAGGGCGGGTTGCGTGGAAATAATACGGCGTTGTTTCAAATCAATTGCCTTTAGCCCTCGACCTGCTGTGGTAACCCACATCATTTCCCCATCCAACATCATTTCATTGACTACATCTTGTTGGAAATTGTATCCGTATTCCCACCTTACAGAACCATTGGAAAGGATTTCACCTTGCAGTATAGACGAGCCATAGAATGAATTCGAAGAAAGTGCCGATGTAACCCATACATGGGTGCTGTTGGAAACAATCTCTAGGACGCGACCGCTCGTCAGACCTGCCAGCTCGTCATATCCGCTAGCTATCAAACCGGAACTGTCTAATTTGTCTACTCTGTTCAACCCCGTTGTTTGTCCTGAACGTCCAATTGCGTAGATTACTTGCCCGGTGGGAGAAGGAGCCCTGTCGATAGAACAACCATCCATACCAGGATCTAATACCTGTCCGTTTGCGATTGCTGTTCCAGAAGTGATTAACCTAGATATTCCGCCTTGGTCATCAAATTGATGGGCGGCCAAGAGAACGTTATTGTCGTGTAGCAACCCTCCAGGGAAAATTCTGTCATCACTAATCCCATCTGCTGTAGTAATTGTTGGTAGATAAGTTTCAGTGTTGTAATTGTACCGATCAATACCGATTCCCTCAGTGTCGTAACCAATGTATAGTATGTCATTAGTTTCATCGCAAGTAACTGCCCTAGGGTCGTTATTGGCCAATCCAGAACTACCCGAAGTCATCGCACTTATCCATTCCATAGTGATTGAATCTGAATCATGATCTGCAAAATCATAACGTGCAACTCCTCCTTGATTGCCCCACCAAAACCTTGCGCCGATTGCGACGTGTACTATATCATCACACAAGGTAATATCGGCCGCATATCCATTCGGGATATCACCTGATCCTAAGTTCCATGTAGTCCAGTTTCCTGTTGTTCCATCTTTCATAAGAATTTGGGCATTTGAGTTCCAACCACTGGATTCCATGTTCCCTGCCCATAGGTCATTTCCGATGACCTTCATCGAATAGAATTCATTCTCTGTATTGGAGGGAAGGCCGTCCCCAGGCGTCCATGGATTTAGCCATGTTTCATTTACAGGATTCCACCTTAGTATACCGTTCATACTAGCGAATAGATATTCTCCTTGGTATTCTTCCATTCCCCGAATTGGACCATCAATATCTGTCCATTCATCTAACAGAGTCATTGAATCTGCATTGAACCTCCTTAGGATGAAATTACCATATGCGACCCAAAGTTCACAGGAGCTTCTGTTCAGTGGGAAACAATCACCTAAGAATCTAGCATTAACTCGCAAAACATTTCCGATTGTTGCAAGATCTTCCTCCCAAGATTCATTTGTCATGTTCCATCTAACAATTGTTCCTTCATCGTTGTTCCAAGAGCCTGTTTGCCTTACACCTATCCATAATTGGTCATTTACTGTCCCAATGCCGTAAACAACTCCACCCCATCCTGCTTGAGCACCAGCGTCTAAATTACTAAGGCTAGAATTTGTTGCTAAATCTATTCTCATGATGTTGTCACTGGAACCCCACCAAGATTGGGTGCGCTGAGTTGAATAGTGTAAAACTCCATTGTAGATTTCAATGTCGGCTGGAATTTGATTAGATAGAGTTGGTCCATTCGGGTTAGAACCTCTGTTCCAATCAATAAGCACTGTATCATTCAAAACATCAATTAGAGTTAGGCCAAAATCTCCTCCGGCCCAAATCGTACCATATGCTGATCCCGGAACTAATGCAGTGACATCATCGTCATCGATGTAGCCTTGACTTCCATCCCAAGTAGTAAGCCATTCGTTGTTCTGTAAATCATATCGAGCTATCCCCGTATTTTCAAATCCAAGATATAGAATATTGTCGACTTTAACCGTACGGGATCTTTGGGTTTCATCCCCGGCAGTCCAAGTCTCAATTACAGAAAAATTGGCCATATTCACAATACCCGCACCCTCGTTTCCTCCAGTATATGCTCT
>CEVN01032782.1_pt1 | contig 10426 bp, 8 predicted proteins | sample 427041 | NCBI WGS metagenome assembly CEVN01 (sample SAMEA2623463, study PRJEB7988) | marine metagenome | biome: marine biome (ENVO:00000447); feature: surface water layer (ENVO:00002042); material: "saline water (ENVO:00002010), including plankton (ENVO:xxxxxxxx)" | depth 5 m
CAAGATGATATTTGCTTGGGGAACCATGTTGATAGTTCAGCAATTACAGATTTTTCAACACTTTTACCATCGGTTAAATCATGCTTTTTGGCATCTTCACCAATTACTGTAACAGTTACCAATGCTTGGTTTTCTGGCGCATAACTAGGCTGTATATCAGATGGAACTGCAAGGTGAGAAATCAGTTTGTTTCCCGATTTTAAGGCTGAGTTGAGCATGATATATTTGCTGCTTAAAGGCGATTTAGGTGCTGCAAAGTGTATTGTCCAAACATCTCTAGATGGTTGCTTTTTTGGCGCAAATGCTTTGAAAATAGCCTGATAGCTGAGACTTTTACCCTCATAAATTAATTCAATTTCAGATTGTAATGAAACATTAGAATTTAGATTCAACGTAGTATTTTCTAGCCGTTCAAATAGCTGTTTTGGACAAGCTGAAATTCCTTCTTTGGGCAACACCATATTGCCCCGTGACATATTTTTGAAAACAAATCTAAACATACGAGCATCGGTCCTAAGTTCAGATTCAAGGAAAATACCACCAAATAAGGGTGAGAAAAATGATTGAATAAATGACTCGCTGAAACCTCTTGAACGAAGAAATTCAAGGGTTGTTTGCGACTTCTGCTTGAAAACATCTGCATCTTTGATACGACTTAATTTCATTCTCAACAATCCCACTCTTAACAAATTAAGGGGCGTTGTGAACAAACTGAATACCCCTAAAATTCCTTTCAAAGGCCTTCGAAATGGATCTGCAAATCGCCATACCTTTGGCTTATTTTTGTCCGGTCTAATTATCAATGCCCCTGGTTCAAAGGCTTTACATCCCATCTTTTCATAATCAAAAACTGAACTTGCTAAAGGATAACCGGTTTGCAATACATGAAATCCACTATCCAATATGAATCCTGATTTATTTTCACTAGCCATTCTGCCGCCAATTGTACTGCTTTTTTCAAACAAATCAACTGTATATCCATGTTTTTCTAACAGCAAGCAAGTGTACAGGCCGGAAATTCCTGCGCCAATTACGGCTGCTTTCTTGACCATCAAATCACTCAAGCCGTTGTTGCATCTAAACCTAATTTAACTCTAAATTCATCGAGATATGGCCCCATTGAACTTATGAGTAAGGCCTCAGGATGAGTTCTAATAACTAGGCCATCAAGATACATTAGTGCCCTAATTATAGGGAATGCTTCTTCGCCAAACTCAGCGTTGGCAAGTTCAACAGCGGCTCTAACAGTTTGCATCATGATTCTAGTAAGACTCTGTTCGCCGACAGGTTTTTTCTCAAAATCGACATATATCTCATTCATTCGTTTGAGGTATTTTTGCATCTTCTTGCCAGTTGGCTTTTTGGTTGCCATATCAAGTAATGACATAAATGCAGAGTGCATTTCTTGGCGTGAAAGATGCTCAAAGAAATTGAATAATGAACGGTTGACGAATGAGGGAGCATGGCAAATTGCCCCATTATCGATGAAAACAAATCTGCCTTCTTTGTCAATAATACAATTTCCTGGATGAAGATCACCATGGAATGTTCCGATTCCAAATAGATAAGCACCATGAATACGGAATAGTTCCAATAATGTAGACCATTCTAATGACTTATTTTCTATACCTTCTTCAAGTGATTCTCCTTCGATAAATTCTGAAACCAAAACATTCTCATTTGATAATTCTGGATAATACTTCGGAAATCTCAGTTTAGGTGTTGGGAATTCATCAGCAATTTCTGCTTGTATTCTTGCTAATTCTTCGGCACCAGAGATTTCATTCCTCAAATCCAGTTCCCTAGTTGTATAATCAGCAACGTGATTTAGTAAAGCAATAGGGTTACCTACCTTTCTAAGTCTTGGAGAAAAAATAAGAAAAATCTTCAACCATGACCTCATACGGTCTACTTCTTTTCTAAATTTTACAGCGTTTGCTTGTTTAACAAATTTGATTACTACTTCATCTCCATTATTCAAAGTCGCACGATGTACTTGACCAACAGATGCTGCTGCAAGAGGCTTTGAATCTATATTTTTAAAATTGTCAAAGAAGTTTGGAATTGCTTTACTCTTGAGAGTTTCTTCCCAATTTTCTGGCGGAATAGATGCTGCATGCTGATATAATTGTTGTAATTGCTTACACTTTTCTTCACCCAACAAATCAGGCCTAAGGGCAAAGATTTGAGCTAATTTTACAGCAATCAAACCTTTACTTTGAATCCATTCTAAATCAGCTGGTTTCTTACGCATGATTTGTCTCATGAACCGGAAGAAGGTCAGCATTCGCATAATTTGAAAAGACATACTTGAGTTTATCAATACATGTATATCTCAATCTTCATCATCCTCAATGAAAATTAAAGTATAGCGCCACATTTCATCTTCGCCTTGATCTTCTTCTCGTCTGATTCTAACATTGCTGTCCTCTGGATATCTTGAGCGAAGTGCACCTTCTATGATTCCATCATCCAATTCCCATAGAGGCAAAACTTCTTTTTTATCAATTGGTGGATGGGTTAGATTTACTTTGATATGGAAGAAAGGTACAGTATCATATTCTAATTCACCTAATCCGGCATATTCCCACCAATCCATTAGTTCACTAAGAAACTCTACATGTCCTTCGATATTACGTAAACTAAAAGCGAGTTCAGCCCCTATTCGATAACCTACTTGTCTTAACATAGTTTTGATATCGATACCGAGTTGATGTAGAGAAAACACTGTCCCGTCCTGTAATGCTGCCCTAGCTTGATTGATTTCATTACTAGATGCAAGGAAAGAATCAGGATTAAACGGCGTGTCTTCATCGGGAAGTTCACCACTAAAATCTAAGGCTTCTCTAAACTGCTCGAGGAATGATCCTTCACCAATAGTTAATCTTAATGGATCAACAATTCTTTCTTCAGTAAAGCGTTTCTTAGCACTACTGAAATCAACAGCTCTATTCCAAATAGCCATCATGAATTCATAATGTGATGATGCGAAAACTTCCGAAGATACTACTAAAGCAGCGTCTTCTCTACCTCTGCCAACTGGATTTTGTTCAACAAATAAAAATTGTATAACATCACTTTGGTCTTTCAAAACTCCCAAGGAATTTACCTCATCAGAATGACGGATTTCTATTGAATCATGTAATTGGTCGAAAAACTTCAATGTTCTTCTATCCAATTGAGCCAAGACCTTGATTATCACTCCGCGTTCTGCTGCAGAGTTGATTTCGTCTATCGAGGGCGACCTGCACAAATGTAAAATTCCATATCTGCCAAGGAATAAAATCAACTGACCTTCAGCTTCATTCGCTAATTCACCAATTCTTTTTTGGATGTGTTCTCGACCTTTCAATACTGCAAATTTAGCACTTGAGGCTTCTTCGGAATTGTCAGATTCAAGTGCATCATCCGAAGCACCTGACATAATGTTATCAAATGCTTTTGTGGTTCTATCTATTCGTGATTTTTGGTCTTTAATCAATTTCTTAAATAGCACTGGAAGAGATGAGCAAGAAAATCTCATTGGCCTATCTGCAGTAACATTGACAAGGCCGATTTGAGTTAATCTTGAAAGCGAATTGTAAGCATCGAGACGATTGGTTCCAAGTTTTTTAGCCAAGTCACTGGCTTTCAACTCTTTAGAGGAGGAAAGTAGGACCAGTGAGCGAGCCTCTCTATCGGTTAAGCCGGCTTCTTCGAATAATTCTATCCAATCCACCTAATCACCTACCGGATAATTTACTGAGTGTATTCAGTATTTTAGCAACATGTCTACGAGGCCTAAATAACCAATCATAGCAATAGTGAATTGTTCGATCAGGGCCGATTAGAAATGAGGATTTACCTGGAAATTTGCCCAAGAAAACTGGAACTCCATAAGCGTTTGAAACTTCTCTTTCAGGATCGCTTAATAATGGAAATGGCAAATCTAATTCTTCTTTGAAACGACGGTGATCTTCTACAGAATCTTCACTAATCCCAATTATTTCTACAGGCGGTGTTAATGATTGAAATAAATCATATTGTTCTTTGAAATTTAAGCAGCCACGTTTACAGGTAGGAGAGCCATCTTTAGCATAAAAGAATAACACCTTCCATTTGTCATCATAATCCGCAAGAGAAACGCTTTCTCCAGTACTAGAATCGAGAGTAAAATTGGGTGCGGTTTGGCCTATCAATTCTTTTGTCATCGTTCCACCTCATGTGTGAGAAGTGTTATTCATTTAAAACAAATGGGAGTATATGCCCCATTCTCTTAGCCTTAGTGTAAAGATAACCTTCATTGTGCGAACCTATTCCTTCGATATGCTCGATACGATTCTCAATACTGATACCATTTTCGACCATGCCTTTAATTTTAAGTGGATTGTTCGTCATCAATCTAATCTTAGTTACTCCAATAGATTTGAGCATCTCGGCACAGAAACTGTAATCTCTGGCATCAGGAGGGTGATTTAACATTAGATTAGCATCAAGCGTGTCGAACCCTTGATCTTGCAATGCATAAGCTTTGATTTTTTCATGTAGCCCTATCCCTCTACCTTCTTGCCTGAGATACATTATAGCACCACAACCCTCTTCTTGGATTCTTTGCATGGAGGCTTTTAATTGAGGACCACAATCACACTTTAAAGAAGTAAATGCATCACCTGTGAGGCATTCTGAATGAATCCTAATCAAAGGTATTCTGTTTGAATTTTCCAATCCTACTGAAAGGATAGAATGTTCAAAGCCTTTTTCGTCAACCATCACTCTAATACGGAAATTTCCGTACTCTGTTGGTAAAAATGCTTCAGCTTCAATTTTCATTGGGTCAATGGTTCCACTTTCCATGGCAATCGGCTAACTCTCGAACTTATAATGTGATGTTTATTTTCTAATATGACCTTAAACACCGCTTTATAATGTCTAAAGTATGAATATTAATTCATGGGTAGCGTACGCTGTGATTTAGGAGTTGCAGCAGTTGTTACAAATGAATCCCAAGTTCTTCTAGTAAAAGAGTCGGCTGGAAGGTATTCCGGACACTGGGGTCTGCCTAAAGGCTATGTTGATGAAGACGAATTACCTCGAGATGCTGCATTAAGAGAGTTGCGCGAAGAATGTTCTGTAGATGGAGTTGTTACAGGAATATACGCAGTTAGGGAGAATCTAACCGATTTAGGCCCGGCAATATTTATTGCCTACAGTGTAGATTTATTACCCGATCAAATCCCTAAAGCCGCTAGTGAAATCGATGAGGTGAAATTTGTCAGTGAGAAAGATTTTGATTCCTTATTATGGGTTAGTGAAGCGATGAAATCAATCGCTTCAAATGCCATTAATCAAATCCCATTTTCGACAACAGATTATTCCGAACAAAGAGGTCACCCCTATTTACTTCATCAACACAAGGAGGGATTTTTGTGAATTCAAACATCTCGGACAGAGTTCGATTGGTCAATAATAAACCGATTAACGAAGATGGAGAGTTTGTACTTTATTGGATGATTGCTACCAGACGCTATAATTACAATGCTTCATTGCAATTTGCCGCAGATTTAGCAACGCAACACAATGTCCCCCTATTGGTAATTGAGGAGATTTCTACCAGCCATAAGTTTGCAAACGACCGAATAACGACATTTATGATACAAGGAATGGTGGAGAACATATCAACCTTCAAAGATAATAATGTTAGATATGTACCCTGGGTTGAAACGCCATTAAGTGGCCCAATAGGTCTACTGAAACAAATTTCACAACGAGCAACAATTGTCGTAAGCGATGATTTCCCTACATACTATCCTCGCCGTGCAATAGAAGCAGCGAGTAAGTCTGTTCCTATGCAAATGTATGTTGTTGATTCAAACGGAGTAATGCCAATGTCTTGGGCAGATAGTGCTCACTCTACTGCTCATGGATTTAGGAGATGGATTCATGCCAATTTTACACGATGCCCGGAAACTTGGCCTCTAAGAAATCCAATACCAAACAACTCAAATCTGATGATGAATGATGAACTATTTTCTTCGATAATTGAAGAATGTCAGGTCAAATTACCTCCATTTGAGTGGTTATGGCGTTGTTCAGAAGGTGGATCGGTTGGTCAAAAAGCACTTTCTGCCATAGATGTCGACCATGATGTAGAGCCTGTAAGGATGGCTACAGGTGGAAGAACAACAGCAAAGCGAAAACTTTCCACTTTCCTATCGAATAATCTTGAGAGATATCATATTGACCGCAACAGTATAGAAAATCCCGCAGTTAGTGGCTTATCGCCTTGGCTGCATTTTGGCCATATCTCATCCATTGAAATTGTTGAGCAAGTCCTCAACCAAAATAACTGGGACCCTGAACATATAGACATGTCTAGAAAGGGTGCACGAGAAGGTTGGTGGGGCTTACAAGAGGGTGTAGAAAGTTTCCTTGATCAAATTATTACTTGGCGAGAATTAGGTTTTAACAACGCATATAACAATGAGAATCATAACAAATTTGAATCTATTCCTGAATGGGCAAAGAAAACTTTAGCTGAACACTCTGATGATGAGAGATTGTTGTATACCTTTGAACAAATTGAGAATGCTGAAACCCATGATGAAATTTGGAATGCTGCGCAAAATCAGTTACTAAAGACTGGAATAATTCATAACTACCTTCGGATGTTATGGGGTAAGAGAATTCTTGAATGGGCTTCGACACCAGAAGAAGCGGTAAATTGGATGATTCAATTAAACGACAAATATGCCTTGGATGGTAGAGACCCTAATTCATACACAGGAATTTTCTGGGTTCTCGGTAGACATGATAGAGCATGGGGGCCTGAACGTGCTATCTTTGGTAAAATTAGGTATATGTCCTCAGAGAATACTAGGAAAAAAATGAATCTTAAACCATATCTTCAACAATTTAGGAGTCCGTGAAATGAGTATCGTTTTTGAACACAAAACTATCGTTGAAAATAGTATTGAAGATGCTTTTGCATGGCATGAAAGAAAAGGCGCATTTAGAAGATTGATGCCTCCTTGGGAACTAGCTGAAGAAGTTCGCGCTGATGATAATTTGGAAGAAGGTTCTCAGCGTATCTTTAGATTTCCAATGGGTCCGATAAAAATGAGTTGGGTTGCCCAGCATACCGCATATAATCCACCACATTCCTTTGAAGATATAATGCTCAAAGGCCCATTCAAATCATGGCATCATACCCATAATTTCGAGGCAACTCCTGAAGGCAAAGTCATGATTCACGATACAGTGACGTACAAATTGCCATTAGGTTTTCTTGGTAATATTGTTGCTGGAAGAATGATAAGAAAAAGGCTTCATAGAATGTTTACTGCAAGAGAAATTAGATTAGAGCGTGACCTGAAAAGACATGCTGAATATAGCCATTTGAAAAGAAAGAGAATACTTGTGGCTGGCTCATCTGGACTTATTGGTAGACAATTGGTCGCATTCTTAGATACTGGAGGGCACGATGTGTGGCGCTTGGTTAGGAGAGATGCAAAGGTTGGTGAAAAAGAACTTTCATGGTCTCCAGAATCTGGCACAATAAATCCAGATGACTTAGAAGGATTTGATTCGATTATTCATCTAGGAGGTGCGGGAATTGGTGACAAGAGATGGTCAAAAAAACGTATGAAATTGATTGAAGAGAGTAGAACTAGAAGCACTTCTCTTCTTGCAAAAACTATTGCCAAACTTACCAATAAACCCGAGTCGTTCATTGTCTCCAGTGCTGTTGGTTGGTATGGTGACAGGGGTGATGAAGAACTAGATGAATCATCAGATGCTGGCCAGGGTTTCCTACCAACTACTTGTGCTAAATGGGAAGAAGCTTGCCAAGCAGCAAGAGATGCTGGTGTAAGAACTGTCAATCTCAGAACAGGTATTGTTCTTGATGCAACTGGTGGCGCACTTGGAAAAATGCTATTGCCGGCAAAATTAGGAGCTGGTGGACCGATTGGTCGAGGCAAACAATGGTACAGTTGGATTTCCATGGATGATCAAATATATGCAACAAATCACTTAATGATGACAGAGAGTTGCGAAGGAGTATTCAATATGGCTGCACCGAATCCTGTAAGACAAAAGAAATTTGCAAAGGTGCTTGGCAAGGTTTTACGGCGACCGGCATTCATACCTACTCCTCCATTTGGAGTTTGGATTTTATTTGGCAAAATGGGGGTTGCACTTACCACTGAAAGTACTAGAGTAGTTCCTACTCGACTAATTGAATCCGGTTATAGATTTGAACATGAAGATTTGGAGCCTGCTCTAAGAGACTGCCTTGGAATATGGAAGAATTAAAAATTAAGCCTTGGCTTTCTAATTATTCCTAATGCAAATTGCAACTTTCGATAGAAACTCATGGTAAGCCTTCGAGTAAAAACATCTCCGTTTCGCTTCATTGCTTCCTCAAGAATAGCATCATATGCTGCACACATTATCGATGGAGAATATCGAGAATCTTTGTCAAGTAATGACAAAAGCCCTACTGCATTCTTTCTGTGAGCCATTACATGGTCTAAATAATGACGCATGAATTCTTGCCAGCCATCTGTAGATGATAGATTAGTGGATTTTAGATCCTCTTTAGAAATTCCAAATTTAGCAAGTTCTTCTGTTGGCAAATACACTCTGTTTCTGCTCATATCTTCTTGAATATCTCTTAACACATTGACCATTTGAAGATAAATGCCCATCTCGACTGCGTGCCTCCTAGCATTAGGATCGTTGTAACCATAAATTTCCACAAGGCATAGGCCTACTGTTGAAGCAACACGGTAGCAGTAACGCCTCAAATCCTCAAATCTCTCGTAATTAGCACAGTAGAGATCGTCTTCCATACCTGAAATCAATTCTCTCAAATGATCTAGTTCTAAGGAGTATTTCTTAACCACATCTGCTAAAGCGATGAATATAGGGTCTTTTGGTGATTCTCCGGCTTCAATTTTGTCCAAATTGATTCTATACCATAATAATGAACGGAGTTTTAAGAGATGATTTAAGTCATCATTTAGCGGTTCAGATTGTTTGTCAATAGATAATTGGATACTACGGTTTTTTGCTCGCTCATCAAGGTGTGATAAATCCTGTTCTGGCAGCCAATCACCATCGACAATATCATCAACTCTACGACAAAATGCATACAGTGAATTTACCGCTCTACGTTTATGATTAGGTAGATGTCTAAACGACCTAAAGAATGAACTTGATGCATTTCTAGAGATTACTTCACATTCTAGGTATGCGTTTTCTAATCGGTCTGCAACGGTAGGTTTTTCTTGACCAAGTTGAAAAATTGATACCATAAAATCACCTGTTTTGCAAACTGCCAGTAACTCAAGGTATTGTTATTGATATATCAAGTATAGTATGATTCCAAAGTGAATTTTTCACCTGAATCATGCTAATTGATTCCAATCTACCTCGGCTTCAACCATCTCAATTTCATCAACATCCATCTGAGCGAGTTGAAGTTTACCTGATAATTCATCATTGACTGCATGCCAGTATGAATATGCTTCAATAACCCATATTCCTGACTCACGTGTACCATTACCAGAACCTTTCACACCACCAAATGGCAGGTGAGCCTCGGCTCCAGTAGTACTGTTGTTAATACCTGTCATACCAGCCTTGATACCGGTTTTATACCTGTATGCTTCCAAACGATCATTGGTATAAATGGCTGAAGAAAGCCCGTATGGACTTGCATTGGCAAGATGCAGAGCGTGGTCAAAATCATTAGCTTTTACCACAGTAACAGCAGGGCCAAATATCTCTTCATGGAAACATTGCATGTCTTCGGTTACATCTACGAAAACATGAGGCCACATGAACACACCTTCACTTGCATCACCCATGAAATTCTCCGGAGCATTATCTGCAGAAATGATTCCCTGGCCCCAAATCTGCTTTGCTCCACTTGCATTAGCCATTTCAATTCCTGATAAGAAATCCTTGCCATATTTTTCTGACAACATTGGTCCATAAAGAACATCTTTGTGAACCAAAGAATTGCCAATTCTAGTTGACTTTACCTTGGCCATGAATTTGTCCATGAATTCATCATAAACATCCTTGTGGATAATCAAGTTTCCAAGGCTGGTACATCGCTGTCCTGCAGTTCCAAATGCACCCCAATAAGCACCTTCAACAGCGTTGTTGATGTCTGCTGAAGGCATAACTACAAGTGGATTCTTGCCGCCTAATTCAAGTGAACATGACACAAGGTTACGGCCACAAACTTCACCGATCATCTTACCGACTTCAGTTGAACCAGTGAATGAGATTTTGTTGACCAATCCCTCATCAACTGCATCGACTAAATATTGTCCAGCGCCACTGCCCTTGCCGTGTATGAGATTGATTACGCCATCTGGAAGACCTGCTTCATGCATAATTCTCGCTAATGCAAACGAAAGTAGTGGTGCATCTT
>CEVN01144466.1_pt1 | contig 10416 bp, 10 predicted proteins | sample 427041 | NCBI WGS metagenome assembly CEVN01 (sample SAMEA2623463, study PRJEB7988) | marine metagenome | biome: marine biome (ENVO:00000447); feature: surface water layer (ENVO:00002042); material: "saline water (ENVO:00002010), including plankton (ENVO:xxxxxxxx)" | depth 5 m
TCTAGAGGCGTTAAATGTTGTCCTCCTGGTAAATCAATGCCAGTAGCTACTGCAGTGCCTGTAATGAAAGGTGGAATGAAAGGTGGTAATATGGCAAATGAACTAACAAAATTTAATTTGCAAATTGGGGATATGGGTTGGAAACCATTTGATATTTATAGTAATAATATTGGATGGCCATATGATGAAGTAAAAAAGGATTTCCCATTTGGTTTTAATTATTGGCTGGGTTCTTCACAAATTAAATCATGGTCTATTCCAAGGCAAGTAGCTCAGGGAATTTTCTTATTTTTAGCTAATTTAATGAATCCTGAAATAGGAGAAACCATGTCTTGGGGAATGAAAGGTCTCATTACAACATTGTTACCTGTTATCTTTGGTACTATGTTAACCTGGGCATGGTTAGTATCTGTCATTTCCACCATATGGGGCGGATTTTTACAGCATATATTTAAGGGTAATTTTGCAGGAATGGTTTGGGGTTTCTTCTGTACTTGGGCTATTATTCTTTTCAATATGTTTATTCAGCCATTGGAATTGCTTGGTTCATTCTTTATAATTCCTGGATTGCGTGGTGGACGTTCATGGGTGAAAGCTAATTGGCGTTCAACGAAAAATGGCGGATATCGCGAAATTGTATTGACTACCGCTTTTATAGCATTTATAGGAGTTGTTTTATCGGCGTTTTATCCATTATTGAGTCAACAAAATTAATTAAATAATTTATTTAATATTATAAATTACTTAATAATTATACAATAGCTTAAAACAATATGGGTAAAAAAAATAGAAAGAAAAAAGGAAAGATTGTTTCTGCTAGTGGTAAACCTTTTGTTAGTATTTGTACTCCTACATATAACAGACGCAAATTCATACCATTTCTAATCAAATGTTTTAAATCACAAACATATCCACCACAATTAATGGAATGGATTGTGGTTGATGATGGTACTGATCCGGTTGGAGATTTATTTCAAGATGTTAGTGGTGTTAAATATTTTTATCAAGAGGAAAAAATGAAATTGGGAAGAAAACGTAATTATATGCATACCTTAGCCAAGGGAGAAATCATTGTTTATATGGATGATGACGATTTTTATCCACCTGATAGAGTTAATCATGTTGTTAATCGTTTGCGTTCACAACCAAGAGCGCTAGCTTGTGGTAGCAGCGCCATTTATATTTATTTTCAAAAGCAAAAAGAAATTTATTTGTTTGGTCCTTATGGTCCAGCACATGCTACAGCTGGTACATTTGGATTTCGTCGTAGATTATTAAAAGAAACATCGTATGAGGATGATGCCGAGGTAGCAGAGGAAAAACACTTCTTAAAAAATTACACTATTCCTTTTGTTCAATTAAATCCTATGAAAAGTATTTTATGTTTCGCACATGATGCCAATACATTTGATAAAAGTCGTTTATTAGAAAATCCAAATCCAGATTATGTTAAGAAAACACGACTGCAATTAAGCAATTTTATTCGTGATAAAGAAATGGCCAAATTTTATACCGAACAATAAAATCTATAAATATAGTATAAATGAAGCTTACAAAATCTATGAAAACGGTTTTATATATTTTGCTAATTGGAATTATTGTTAATATGTTACTAACACCCCATGTTAAAAAGGAAGGATTCAAAGGAAGAAAAGCTTTGTTGTTGTTACATATGGAAGGATGCCCTCATTGTGTTAAACTTATGCCAGAGTGGGATAAATTTACGGAAATGAATGATACATCTATTGCAACTAAATCAGTTGAAAAAGATGAAGATAAATCTTTAGTTAAAAGATACGGTGTTGAAGGATTTCCTACTATTTTACTAGTAGATTCCAATGGTGATAAAATAAAAACATATAAGGGACCAAGAACTTCACAGGGTTTATTAGATTTTTGTCATGAAAATAATTAATTTGAAGTTGTATATGAATCCAAATATCTATATATTCTATTAATATCTAGTTTGTTAATGCTATAATTTTCATTATCAAATAATTCATAAATTTCTTCAAGGGAATATTTATTTCTAAGATTGATAAAATAAGAAAACATGTCTTTTTTATCCATATTTAATTGATTACATAAATTTTGTATAAATAACATGTTGTTATACTCTGTAGAATATTTAGTTAATACTTTAGTAAACCGTACATCCGGTGGATTAAACACAGGAGGATTTTTAAATGTGTCGTGATAAATTTTATTATTGTAAAAAGTTTTAATTAAAGAACTCATCTCATTAAATATCCAAATTTGTTTTTGAAACGTAATTCTATCAATGTAATCAGCAAAACAAATATTTTCTAAAATCTTCAGATAAAATGGGATACTTTCTTTTTTATCAATATGATTAATAACATCAATAATATTTTCATGAAACAGTAATCCTACACTTGTACGGTCAGTCTCATTCATTATAATTATATGATCACTAATTGAATAAGCATGATTGAATAATTTTTTAGTGATTACCTTAGTGTCTTCATTATAAGCTTTAGGTTGAAACATATTATGTATTAATTTATTTTTCAGAATACTTTGTTGGTTTGTATAAATATCAAATGTCGATTTTAATTTTCTCAAATCTCCCTGGATAAATGTAGTAATATTATTCATTAAACATGTTTCTAATTTCGGCATTAATAATTTAACTACAGTTTCTATTTGTTTTGATGTAGGTGTCTTTAATTCTATAGGCACACATACTTTCATCATTTCTTTAATTTTTTTATCAATATGATAATTTCCTATACAAATGATAGGAATCATTGTGATATCTTCTTTTTTTTGCTTTTTTGTTTTTTTTGGCCTTATTAATTTGATTAATGAATTAATACCACCTTTGTCTCCACTGTTCATTCCATCAATTTCGTCCATAATAATAGCTAGTTTCTTGGTCTTTTTTTTAAATAAACTTAATATATTTGTGTCTGACATATTGTGTTTTGTGATAGTGTCAATAACTGTTTTATTACGAAAATCACCTGCATCAAATAATATTATATCATAATCTAACTTTTTCAAAATATCTTTTACAAAATATGTTTTACCTGATCCTGGACTTCCGTAGATATAAATACCACGACGTGCTGTCATTAGATGTTTGTTTTTTTCAAATAAATTTAAAATTTCTTTTAATTTATCTTCAGCAGTATCTCGATTTAGAATAGTATTTAAATTTAACTGTTCCATAATATATTTCTACTACTTATTTTTTTAGGTTTTTTTCTACTCAAATACTTCTTATTAACATCAATAATACTTTTAATTTGTGGTTTTTTATATTTAATAGTTAAGTAATTGATGTAACTTAAGTAATCAGGAAACTTCAAGTTTTTCCATCGCCATACTTTATTTTTCTCCCATATTAATAATGCATTACTTATTAGCATTCTAAATATATAAGTTCTATTTGTTCTTACTATATCACGTATATAAGTATCATGTTTGGAATACTCTGAAAATATCATGGTTTTCATTTTCTCACTGTAATAATCTACGAACATAATTGATGTTAAAACTCCTTTTGTGGAGAGAGGAATGTATAAATATATAATATTTACAAGCTCAATAGGTAATTGTGATATTTTTGACAACAACATTTGATATGATTTATTATTTTTATTAATCTAAAAAATAATAACTTTAAATAGATTAGCAATAAGGATTGCCTTGGTTTGCTGTTGATGATGTAATGCCATCCCATGTAATTCCGCAACCTCTAGCCAATTTACAGTTTTGTACTCTAGAATCTAAAGTATCTCCAACGACTGGAGTTAGTCCACTAGCGCAACTTCCTAAACCTAAAGGATTATTGCAATGGATTTTACCGTTTTGAAGATCTACTTTAAAAAAATCGGGACATTTACTAGTTTCTGGTGGGAATTTAGCGGTTGTTTGTGCCGATTTAATAAGCACACCAATTATAACTAAAGAAAGAATAAGTAAAACTAACGCTATTATTAATACTATCTTTTGAAAAGCCATTATATAAAATTAGTAGATATTTTTTTCTATATTAAATATAAAATGCAAACAAACGGTCGTGTTGATATATTAAATTATAATCCATATGATAGATTTAATTTACATGATAAAATACCAACAGGTACTTCTACTGGTTATAGAGATGCACTTACTGGAAATTGGAGCGATAATACTCTATCCAATGTATTTTTCAGCAAAGAAAATATCCGCATTATTCAAAATGGGCTAAAGGCAGGTGTATACAAATTATCTAATGGTCGCTTTCTTATCGGTGATCAAGATGAAGATACACTTAAAATCATTATGAGAAGTACGTTTTTGCAAAGTGCCATGAATTTACCATCAGATATTACTGGTCAAGTTCAAGCATTAAATAAACTAGTATTAGATTACAGTGTTCCACAAATCTACGGTGAAGCACAAGGATACGTGAAATATAAAAATGATGTAAGCACACTTGTTGTACCCATTGAAAGACCTACCTCTACATATTCCAATAATACTTTAGACGGTATTTCGAGAACTGGAAAGTGGTTTTAAAAATTGAATTATTTTTTTATGATTAAAAATCATAAATAAACAATATGATTGAAGAAGTATTCAAAAATTATACTATCAAACTTGGTAGAAATCAAGACGAAAACGATGAACTTGTTAGAAATGCTGAACCAGATGATTATTGGTTACATGTATCAAACCATCCCTCTCCACACTGTATTATCGTAAATCCTTCTAAAAAAAGAATTCATCAAAAAATTTTAAAACATGCTGCCTATTTAACTAAAAAATATTCTAAATACTCAAATATATCAAAATTAGATATTGATGTCACCCGTATAAAATTTATAGAAACCACCGATAAAAAAGGTTTAGTCACTGTTTCAAATATTATTAAGATTATTAAAGCATAACAAATTATTTATTTGCATTATATTTCTCCATCTCATCCAAATAACGCTCTTTGTCTGCCAAACTTTTCTCTACATATGGCTTTTTATCATTTTCAGACAAACCTTTCCACATCGACCCCAATTGCTTAGCAATATCACCTAGATTTACCTTCTTATTTTTCTTACCTTTCATTTTCTTCATAAGCTTTGGTCTTGCTTCTTCACAAAAGTAGAGATAAGCAGATGTAGGACGCTTAGGCTTAGCAGGATCTTTCATAGGTTTAATTTTAAGTGGATCACCCAAAAGAGTATGGGTTAGCTCCGCAATTTTATCATGCTGTCCCAGTTTAATACAAACGGTAGCAATTAGATTTTTATGAGATTCATACCAAAGGTGGTTTAGAGAAACTGTGTCGTTATGAAATGTAAGATGTGCCATAGTGTTTATATATATATATTTATATCATTCATCTAAGTCAATTTTTTCTTATTTCTTATTTTTAATAAGTTTCTTTCTAGGCTTACGCATTTTTTTTATTTTAGTTTCACCAGATGCTCGTTTAATTCTAGCATTTCTATAAATATTATACTGTTGATTCAATTCCAACAACTCTTCATCCCATATTTGTTCAATAGATTTATTTTTCAAAACCTCTAGTTCTGCTTCTTTATTTCCTTTCTCCATTAATAATTTTGCCACATTTTCTTCCTCTACACTATCAATAGGCATAGTTCTCAAATATTTAAATTCTTCGTCACCATCGATAACATCATAATTCTTATTTTTCAATAATTCGATAACTTGCTGTTTCTTTTTCTTTCTCAACACAAGTGTTGGTGGCTCTACAATTTGTTCTTGTATAAATCTAGCTTTATTTGATAATTTCACCAACTGCTGTGCCAACTTTTCCATTTGATATTCTTTTCTTTTAACATAAAGATCATACCTTACTGTAAAATAAGAGTCCATGATCTCATAAACAGTAGTAAATTTCTTTAGTCTCTGCCTAGAATCAAACAAATTCATATTGGTTGTCGTACGGGTTGTATACAATCCTAACACCTTTTCCAATTGATTACAACCCCAATCTGCGTTCTTTGGAAGCAGCCTTTGCATAACACCGGGTACTAGTTTTAAAGTAATATCAACTTCAGTATCAGTACTCATGTCTGTATAATTTTTAAGAATTTGCTTTTTCTTATTTTTCTTATTGCTAGAATCATCAATCAAAGTTTCCAAGAATTTTTTATAATCATCCGTCCAAACACCAATAGGTAATTCTGTTATGTGTATTTTATCAACGCCTATAATCTTATAAACACCTTTAATCAAATATTTCTTATAAACCTTACTGGTATCCATTGCATCTTTAATATCAGCAACCTTAGTTACAGTACCTTTAAATCCCTCATAGTAAGGCTCAATTACAGGAGCAGAACCTGATTTTCCCTTTAACATCCATTTCAAATACTGAATGATTTGTACTGGATTATAACACAATCCTTCATAACTAAAACCTGTGCCAATTCCTTTACCACCATTTACCAACACCATTGGAATAATTGGCGCATAAAAGTCTGGTTCAACAGGAGTACCGTCATCATCCAAATAATTAAGAATTGGTAAATCATCCTGGCGATAAATATATTTTGTGATTGGATTCAGCATTGTAAATATATATCTTTCTGAAGCATGATCTTTACCACCTTGGAGTCGGGTACCAAACTGACCATTCGGAAGAAGTGTATTAATATTATTACTACCAACGTACTCTTGAGCCATATTAATAATAGCTTCTACCAAACTCTTTTCCCCATGGTGATATGCGGAATGTTCACTTGTGTAACCCGCAAATTGAGCTACTTTAATTTCACTAGTTAGATTTCTTTTAAAAGCAGCAAACAAAATCTTTCTAGTACTAATCTTATTTCCATCCATCATATTCGGGATTGAACGATCACAGTCATACTTTGAAAAGTGAATCAATTCATGATTAATAAAATCTTCAAATGATACATTATCATTTTCTGGATTTAATACTGCATCTGGGTCATACTCTCCTAACCAATCCTTTCTATCATCTGCTCGTTTTTTATTAAAAGCCATATCAATTGCATTATCACAATCACCTCCATCATGTTTAAAGTAAACAAACTTTTTCTCAGCAAAATATTCTTTGAATTCTTTAGCTGTACTTGTACCCAAACCCTTAAAATATTTAATCTTCCAACCCTTACCATTATTGTTGGCTTGCTTCCATTGTTTATAATCACTATCATTATAGAAGCTTACTTCTTGACTACCTTTCTTTGCCTTGATAATAGGAGTATTCATAAAGCCTAGGAAATTATCTAGTTCAAGCAAATCTTTCCATTGTGAATGAAACAAATTTACACATAAACCTTTAATGTGCGAACCATCCAAATCTTGATCAGTCATAAACATTACATGTCCATAACGCAAGGATTTTTTGGCTATCTCTGGGGTATATTCCTTACCTGTTTCCAGACCAATAATCTTTTTGATATTTGTAATTTCTGCATTATCATTAAGTCTGCTCTGTACGATATCTTTTGTATTCATTAGTTTCCCTTTCAATGGGAAAACGCCAAACTTGTTTCTATCTTCTTTTGAAAGACCTGAAACAATTCCTGCCTTAGCCGAATCTCCCTCACACAAAATTAAAATACATTGATCAGATTTGTTACCACCTGCCCAATTTGCATCAATAAGCTTTGGTATATTTCTAATTGTTTTAGATTTACGACCATCTGTTTTCTTTGCCGCCTTGTTATCCTTTAGTTCAGTCAAACTGATAGCTGCTTCCATAACACCCATCTTTACTACTTTTTCCACAAACTTAGTACTAATCTCACACCTTGAACCAAATTTACCAGTAGGTGTGTTCATATAATCTTTGGTTTGACTATCGAACGATGGATTTTCAATAACACAATTCACAAATAGCATCAATTGCTCTTTAATCGTTGTGGCTTTGACCTTGATTTTCTTTTTCTTTTCAATATAAGCTACTATTTTTCTAACTAGTTGATTTAGAATATACTCAACGTGCTTACCTCCTTTAGATGTATAAACACCATTTACAAATGATACTTGTGTAAATTCATCTACTGGCGAAAGACATACAGCATATTCCCATCGTTCACTAGCGATTTCATGAACACGTTTTGTTTCAGTCTTAGTACCAATATACATATTAATATACTGTTCAAATGAACGAACAGGAACCATCTGATGATTAAATCTTACTTTTACAGAACGGTCTGTTATAGCTGCAATATCAAATGTTCTCTTTTTAAACAAATTAAACATGTCATCAGTAATACCTTCCATACCAAATCGTTCATAATCTGGCAAGAATGAAATTTTTACAAATGGCTTCGCTTTTGATGCTTTTGTAATTTTAGGCTTGCCCAAAACATCCAAATTATCTTTGAATTCTTGAACATACTTCTTTTTTCGAATATGGTCCACTGTTTCTATTTTCGCCCATTTTGAATAAATAAAGATCAACTTTACTCCAAATCCATTCTTACCTCCTACAATTTTCTTTTCAGATTTTTTATAATTGGTAGATGTCATCAAATGACCAAATATCATCTCAGGAATCCACAACTTGTGTTCTGGATGTTGAGCAATATCAATACCATTTCCATCATTCATAAGTGTAATAACACCCGTTTCCTTATCAACAGCGATATCGATAAGAGTAACAGGTATAATGTCTTTTTGTCCACTTTTGATTTTCTGCTGTAATCTTACATAATGATCTCTACAATTTACAATTGCTTCATCAAATAATTTGTAGAAACCAGGAGTCCAAGTGTAATCATGAAAGGTGATAGATTCACCTTGAAATGACCAATTTTTCACCTGATCAGGTTCAACAGCGCCAATATATGTATCAGGCGCATCTTTGATATGTTCCTTCTGTGTTTTCTTTTGATAAGTAGTGGACAAATCGGTAGATCCGGAATGACTCATTGTGTATTGTATCTATAATGTGGCCTTTTTAAATTATTTCAATTTTAATTTGAAATAATTAGTATCCGACTAATTCGCATAACCAATCCCACCATCCTTGTATGCCTTTTTGCTTTAAAATATTTCTTCTTCTCATCCAAGCTTCATTTAATAAATTTTCTAAAATCTTAACTTCATCTTCTGCATCTCTTAGTTGATCTCTTTTAACTATAAACATTATAATATACATTTATTTTTTTCGAGTTTTATTTTTTTTTCTTTTCTTTCGTTTTTTACGAGTTCGTTTCTTTTTTCGTTTTCCGCCACTATATGCTCGAAAAGGGTTCCCCTCCGGATATTTTCCCGGAGGAGGAGGACCAGTACAAATTTGTTTACTAAAAGTAAATGTTTTAATATCATATCCTGCTCTTTTCATTATTGCTTGTGCTACTGTACAATTTTCTTTAAAAATTCTTGTATTAATAACGTCTTCTTTCTGTGCATCTGTACCCAAAGATGTAAATGGTAAACAAAAGTTACCTATAGTTGTTATTAAATCTTTAGAGGTCATGTATGTTCTCCAAATTTGAGCAGTATCATTAGCACCTGTTGTAGAATCAACATCAGAAGGTCTATGATATAAACCATGATGCATCAAAAATTCAAACAATCCTAAATCTAATTGAGCTGTTGGTTTATCTATACATTGCCTACTTAATGTTGGTATTATATAACCTACGTCTCTAGTAAATGTTTGTTGGTATGCGGAAAGTATAGAATTCGCCGCATCCTGTCTTTTACTTGTCATTAATAATGTTTCTTCTACCTTTGTTTCTTCATCATCACCTAAAACAACTCCATAATGATTTGCCCTAGGCATGAAATTTTTCATTAAATATAATAGTCTGGTTATGTGATAAATATTTGAAACACTTACTATGGTTTTATTATGAAAAATACTAGCTGCTTCTTTTCCTTCTCCTACTACCTGTGCATGGTTAAAGAAATTATTTTGTAACATTAAATATTTAGCCATTACTACATTACCAACCGTATCTAACGCGGCTGTATCTATTGAAATGGTACATTGTGAATATAACTTAGGAAAGTTATCTACAGTAAACTCAGTTAAAAATAACCTTAAAATATATTCTGCTTCTGTTTTATCTGCAAGAATAGTTTTACTTTCCCTTTCACTCCAATTGTTGTTCGTTGCCTGTCTTCTCAAATAATGTCCTCCACGACCAGAAATAATAATTTGCCTTGGTTTCCCATAGTGTTCAGTCAGTTTTGTTTCCAATGTTTGTAAATATTGCATCATGATTTTTAATCTTATTCTACATTCAGCAGCTGGTCCTCCAACTATAAGTAAAACATCAAAATCCGGAATTTCATTATCGAGATTCATAGTAATAGTTTGTTTATCTATGGCTTGCAAATAGCCTAGCTTATTTGGTTTCGAACTTGCTGTGTTTATATAATTAGATAATAAATGTTGATTCCAAAGTACTAATGCTGCGTGAGCGCGAGTAGCATCAGAAATAATTTGTT
>CEVN01022128.1_pt1 | contig 10406 bp, 11 predicted proteins | sample 427041 | NCBI WGS metagenome assembly CEVN01 (sample SAMEA2623463, study PRJEB7988) | marine metagenome | biome: marine biome (ENVO:00000447); feature: surface water layer (ENVO:00002042); material: "saline water (ENVO:00002010), including plankton (ENVO:xxxxxxxx)" | depth 5 m
CACAGAATCTCTACAACATCTCCTGAATTTACTTCTTCTGTGCTATGCAAATCTGAGTGCATTAGATGGCCGGTTACATCATCTTCTTCAGATCCGCAAAGAGGTGGAGATTGCTCATTGTCCGTGTAGGTCAGAGTTGCTCTTACTCCAACAATGTTTTTGCCATCTATTTCACTGGAAATAGAATCAGAGTTTATCGATAAGTCTGCTGACTCTCCATCATTGATGGTTTCATCTCCGCTACCTAGCAAATGATAGGAATAAGTTCCTTCGACAGAATAGTTGCCAATTGGTCCGGATGCTTCGAATTCGTCAACATTGTCCGCTGCATAGTTGAAATAAAGTGGGAAGGCCAAAGAGAAAAAGACAATTCCTGCTACTAGCATTTGTGTTCTTTGGTCGGTTTTCAGGTCATCCATGAATCCCATAATCATCCCTCCGTTATGTTAGTGGTGTAGGTGGTAGTTTCCAAGTGTTTTGGTTCATTTCTTATCCCATTTGGTTAATCCTAGCTTTGCAAAGGCCTTACGAGAGCGCCTGAATACAGGTAATAGATAGCCGATTCTACTGCGTTCTCCAAACGACCACTTCCATGGACAGCGAGGGAGTGATTTCGCCCATTCCCGAATCAAATCCATCGCTTCTTCATTTCCTTGACCACCTGGAATTGTCCATGCTGCCATGTTGATTGCCCCTGCACTTCCTTTGGTCTCTGCCCATGAGTTCATTTCCAAACCCTGCAGCGGGCCTTCCTTTAGCTCCAAACCCAGAGTTCTAGCACTCTGTGCCATAGGAATGATGATTGCAAAACGATCTACAAGGCGACTGCCTTCATGAGTTGCAAAAGACCAATCATTAGATTCAGCGATTACGCGAAAAGCCTTGACATTCTCAATTGGTGAGGTCGAAACCTCGAGAATGAACTCCTTGCGCTTGAGCATTAACTAAACCCAAATGGTAGGATATCAAGAAGTTAGGGGGTGCATTCCTCACTCGAATGCTGGAAAGGCCACATGCCTCCCCTCGAAAGGAGGGGAGGCTGTGGATGGTCCATTCACGGCCTGTCCCGCAATCCCCAGCCCAATATTTGGGCGAGGTTGACCACGGACTGTGGACCGCTTGGGTAACCGTAACTGGACCCTGCTCACGCTCAAGGCCAATTGGCCCACGTGTTCTATTGGATCAGTTCGATTCAATCCTGACTTCAGCCGAAGAGAGAACCAAGTCCCTCGAAGCCGCCACCGTCGTCTTCTTCCTCTTCTTCTTCCGCAGCAGCAGGTGCAGCGTCGTCAGAAGCAGCAGCTGCAGCAGGTGCAGCAGCGGCAGGGGCAGCGACAGCGGTAGCCATGGCTTCAGCGATGTCAACACCACTTAGTGAAGCAACTAGTGCCTTCACACGGGCAGCGTCTACATCCACACCAGCAGCCTTTAGGACTGCAGATACAGCATCATCGTCAATTTCTTTTCCAGCAGAGTGCAGAAGCATTGCAGCGTATACGTACTCCATTCATTTTCACCTCAATATTTTTTTCAACCGAATAAGGACCCAAGGCCGTCGAAACCGCCTTCTTCCTCTTCTTCTTCTTCCTCTTCAGCCTCGGCAGGGGCTTCATCGGTGTTCATAACTGCTGCAGCAGAAGATGCTGCAGAAGCGGCTGCGCCAAGAAGTTGGCTTAGCTCTTCGTCAAGTGCGTCAGCAGACAAGGATCCCGCTAGGCTCATTGCGCCACGGTTTGCTCGTCCGATTAAGTGCGGCATAGTCTCTGTTGTGACGATTGCCGCTTCCAATGCCAATGCAAGCGCTTCTCCGCTTGCCTTGGAAATGAGTGTAGGTGTTGTCTGTGATGTGAACCAACTGATGTTGCATGCAAGATTGAAAGCGCCTGCTCCAAAGCTGATCAGGTCAGCCTCGAATTGCTCATAGTCGATATCCAGAGTTGCTGGCTTGAATCTAGTTCCATCTTCGATAGTTCCACATAGCCTCAAACCGGTTACGATTGGGTTGATTCCAATCTTAGAAAGCATGATACCAAGGTCGCCCTCGAATACTTCACCTTCTTTCAGAATAGTAACTTGCTTCTGAATTTCAACGGAACCCTTCACAATCTTAGCAGGAATTCCTACCGAGTTCAAGTCACCGACAATTGGACCAGGAGGCATTCCTGTATCCATCTTCTCGACAATAATGTCGTGAGGAGCAACATCGCCTGGCTTTGCAGCACGACCTGCTTCTGTCTTTTTCAATTCAGAGAATACCTCGAAGGAATTCATGTCAGTTTGAACGAGTGCTGGCTGAACTGCAGAGGAGTATAACTCTTCCAAATCTGCGAAATCGTTGCCTGCAGCTTCCCAAGCCAACTTCATCAAGCGCTTCTTAGCAACTTGAATGCTCATAGAAGAACGCAATCCAGCACGCATACCTAGCATAGCACCGGCTGGAACTCCATGAATATCGATAACAGCCAAAGTGCCGCCCTTGTTTAACATGTCAGTTAGAGATGCAACTGTGTCCTTCTTCCATGGTGAGACCTTAGGAATCAATTAATCACCTCGATCTTATTTGATGGACCCATTGATGTCTTGATGTATAGAGAGCGAATGTTTCCAATTCCACGCTCTAATTTGGAGGTTACACGATTGTAAACTTCCATTGCATTCTTCAAGAGTTCTTCATGTGATTGAGCACGAGTCCCAAATGATGCTTGGAAAGTGACCTTGTCACGGGACTTAACCACAGTAGTTGATTGTAGACCGTTTGCGATTACAGATGGGTCTACTACTGGTGGTACTGGACGTGGCATCTTACCACGTGGACCGAGGACTACACCGAGATAACGACCGATAAGACCCATGTGTGGGACTTCTGATAGGAAGAAATCATACGCGTTTGCTAGCTTCTTTGCAGTTCCTTTGTTCTTTCCAAGTTCTTCGATTTCTGATGGATCGATAACATGTATTCCAGCAGCCTTAGCCTTCTGTGCAGCATCAGATGCTGCGAACATTGCGATTTTGATATCCTTGCCGCGGCCGTTAGGAAGACGGATTTCTTCCTGGATACGGTTGTTAGGATTTTTCAAATCAACGTCTTTGATTGTGAATGCTATGTCTAGCGATTCAACGAATTTGCGTTCTGGAGCGCCTTCGATGGCGTTCTTGATTGCTTCAGATATTTTTTCTTCCATTTTATTTCACCACTTCGGTCTGCGAGGAACAAGTCCTCTCCCGCGGTCCGTGAATCAGTTCAAGCAAAGCGTTCGTCCCAATCTCCATTTGCAATTGTTTTCAATGCATCCTTAGCCCAAAGGCCGTCAATCTTCACACGCATAGCGACACAAGTGCCGATGACCTCGCGGGTCTGCGCCTTCAGATCTGCTCCGGTAAGGTGGCCGTCGTCGTTCTTTTGACGAGCGATGTCCATTGCTTTCTCGAGGCTCAAGTCCTCAACAGCTGCTTCCAAACTTCCATTGCACTTCTCTACGCCTAGCGCTTTAATGATTAAATGGCTAGTCCAAGGCTTTGGCATGTTTGGTCACCTCTCACTCACACGGACGTGAGCAAGTTGCCGACTTGCCTCCCCTATTTAATCGCGCCGCGTCCCTTAATTTCGTTCCAATAGCCGTTTATTCGCTATTGTCATTCAACAAATTTTGGAAATTGCCGTGTAGAACACCACTGAGAGCAGTCAATCCCCACATTGCGAGAGGTGGCATGTTATCTGCAAAAGTCATCTCCACTGAATCACCAGATCCGACTTGCCAAGTGAGACCCATTGCACAGACAACGACAAACCAAACCCATGCAGGTCCTGCGATTACTGTAGTCAATCTTGCCTGGTCTTCCCCAGTAGTGAAGAAAGCGACATACAACATTGTTACCGATGTAAGTAACAAGAATCCGCTAAACAAAACCTGCGGATCGTCGTTCCAATCAGTCTGCATAATAACTCCAGCTACAGCATGGATTAAAGCCATAATAATTAGCCAGATTTTCGGGTTAAGGATTTTCTTTAATTGATCCATTGTTCAGGCCTCCTTTGTTTCTTCAAGGTCCTTGTACTGCATATATCCTGCAATTCCAAGAAGTAAAGTAAGTAATAGTGTAAGAATTGGTATAATCATCCAGATTGTTGGTGGAGTTCCATCATAGCCATGCTCTCCAGTCATATATCCCATTCCGCCGCCGATGATTACGACGACAGCTGTAGAAGAAATCATAGACATCTGAGCAAGAGGTTTACCTGTTACGAATAATCCAGTTCCAATAGCCATTACTCCAATGGGTAGCATGTGTAATGCCCACATTTGTTCATATGCAGCATCGTGGTCGCCTACTGGTTCGTCATCCCAAGCCCATTCAGCCCAATCTTCGCTGTTCGCCATTCCAAGTACAGAAATGACGATCACCATTGTTCCAATTGCAAGTAGAAGCTTCTTTGGGTCTAAAATTTCCTTTATCTCCATGTTTAGGCCCCCCTAAACAACTGATATAAGATTTCTATCTATAGTTTGCAGATAAAACTCGATTTGTTAAATGAAAACAATCATTCAACTCTCTCAAGAACGCGCACATGATCTCCACGCATCTTCAGAGTCATTGGAATTGGTTGTTCATACAACTCCATGCTGACTTCTTCCTTGGTTTCTGCAACGCTAGTGACACGAGCTTTCTCTCCCTTGAAAGCGCCAGTGACGATTTCGACAATACATCCAACTTCGATACCGCTGGTAACAGCCTTTGGTTCGAGGTATGGTAGAATATCTTTGAGAGGTGCTTCTCCAGGAAGCACTGTTTTTGCATTCTTCAAAGGAGTCTGGTTCAATCCACGGCGTGCCTTAGGGTCACGGCCTCCAGAGCGACCAATCAACTTCTCTACATGGTGAAGAGCGTTTGATTCTACCATTACATATCCACGCATACCAGTTGGGTGTAGGATTGCGAAGATGTTTTCTTGAATTCTAGAAAGTGAACCTGAACCCATCAATCTTGCTTGCATTTCGTCTGCAACTCTCTTTTCAGAACCGATTGCAGTCTTTACAATGAATAGATATGCAGCAACTGAACCATACATCTCACGGAACAATTTGTCACTGTCTTCCATTTCTAAATTGGAGAAAATGCAGGCTCGAGCCTCGCTCTTTTCTCTGTTATCCCATGCAATATCTCCAGGGTCAACCCATTCGGCTTCAGTGTAGCGTCCTGCAGGGGTTACCTCATTGCTAGTGGAAACAACTAGGCACGGTGCAATATCTTGCAAGCGGCCATCGATATCGATACCAAGAGCAGGTCCATCGCGAACGTATTCTAGATCTTCCATAGGAATTCCAGTACATTCAGATACACGATTTAGTACATCTTCTTCGGTGTCACCGATTCCATAAACTCCGTCCCAAAGGTCGGCAGAATCAGGGTCAGATGATGAACGGCGGAGTAGTAACAATTCTTGCTCATGGCGAACAAATGCGATAAATGCGTCAGTCATTTCTATTCCTCCAATCAAATTCCAAAGACATCATGGATAATCCACGGGATGAAACTATCCATTAGAATTAGCATAACGAATCCAATGAATCCTAGAACGAACAATCCAATTCCACAAATTATTGATGTTTGCTTGAATTCTTGCGGTGTTGGCTTTCGAGCCATGCGAATAATACGAGCCCAGCTACCGCGAGAAATCTTGCGGAATTGGGCTTCAATGGCGTCTTGCCTATCCTGCACCTTATCCTCAAATGAGCGACTTTGGATATTTTCATCTGACATGGTTTCACCTCAGGGGGTTCTGTGCGACTTATGGCCCTCATTTAACCTAAACGGTATACAACCGCCCATATATCGACTGGTTCAAAGCACACTTGTGCCTCGATAGTACCATGGCGGCAAGAGACCCATATCAGGTTCTCGGTGTATCACGTGGAGCAAGTGATGCTGAAATTAAGAAGGCTTTTCGCAAACTTGCTCGCCAATATCATCCTGATAGGAATGAAGGTTCTGCCAATGCTGAGGCTAGATTCAAAGAGGTCCAAGCAGCGTACGATGCAATTGGAACAGCTGAAAATCGTCGTAAACATGAACAGGAGCAAATGTTCTCCGGTTTCGGAGCAGGAGGCAATCCATTTGGAAACCGAGGAGGTTTTGCAGGCATGGGTGGAATGGAGGATGTTTTTTCGCAAATGTTTGGCAAAAGTATGGCCGGTGCTCAGCAACAACAACGCTCCGCCCCTAGACCGCCTCAAGAAAGAGGACACAATGCAAACGCTTGGATTGATTTGACTCCAGAAGAAGCAAAACAAGGTGGCTCATTCAACATCACTTACACTCAACTTATTCCAGGAAGTCATGGAAGTATTGACCGCAAACGCAGAACACTGAAAGTTACGGTGAAACCGAAATCCAAACACGGAAGTGAAATCAGAATCAAAGACCAAGGTCACGGCCATCCTCAAGGATTGAATGGAGACCTGATTGTAACAATTCGTGTTGACCCGGGAGAAGGATGCCGCTGGGATGGCGATAGAATAGTCAAGGAAGTTGAAGTCTCCTATTCCACTCTAGTCTTGGGTGGGAAGGTTACGGTTACTCTACCTGATGGAGTAAAAGGAAAGATCACAATTCCACCATTATCCCAAGTAGGCGATAGGCAGAGAGTGAAAGATATCGATATTGAGTTCACACTTGCAGAAATAGAAGAATTAGACGATTCTCAAACCGATGCAATACAGGCTCTTCGCGATGCTGGACTGTAAGTGAGAATGCGGGGGGCAGGATTTGAACCTGCGAACCAATAAGGAATGATGCAAATTGATTGCTTCAAATTTCTAACAACATTTCACCCAAAATGGCTGAAACTTCATTCCAAATATTGTCGTGAACAGCCCACAGGTCATCCCTAGTTGGAATTGCTAACCAATCATTCTCTTCTGCAGACTTAAGGAACTTTTTCCTTAGAACTCTTTGATAATTCAGGAAGGATGTTGTGATCGATTCACCAGGATAAAGATCTGTCCCACATTCAAATTTCCTTAGTTTTCCGATAGATTCGCTAAGCATTATTCGGTTTAGTAAACGGCGAGGTCCAGCATGAAGAATTAGTGTCACATCGGGTTTTGGAACGGTTGAATAAAGTGACTTAATCCAATCTACATCTCCTCCTCTGACGGCCTCTCTAATCTCTGGAGTCAAGGTGTATCTATCTGCAATGACTACAAAACCAGCCTCTAACATCGGGACGATATCATGTATCGATTGGTCGACCAAGTCAGTTGCATAAATCAATGATCGAGTTCTTGTATCCATAATATGGAAATCTCCGCCTTGAGATTTTATCATATCTCCCATTAGTTTAGAACGGGCCAAACCTATTCTTTTGGTTGCAATTCCATGAGCACCGAGTCTTTCTGCAAGAAGGTCACAATGCAGGCTCCGGCCAACGTTATCTGAACCTTCAATAACGATTAACTTGCCATCAGTCATTTCGATTCCTCCCCTGTTCTAATTCTTTCCAATTGATTGTACTTCTTCTAAGAGATTCAGCGGATAAGTCAGAATCATCGATCAAATCTACAGATTTCAAATCTATCTTTGATTCAAAAATGGACCTAACTCTTGCTTGAACTTCAGAAACCGAACCTATCGCATCGATGCGTTCTATTCTGTTTTTTGCAACTAGCCCATCATAAATTTCCTTAATTTTGCCTTGAAGAATCTTGTATGATTCGAATGGGTCAAACGTCCAACCCATGTCTAATCCCGCTTCATACCATTTCAGGCTTGGCCTTCCTGCAACAATTCTATCGTATCCTACATCAGCAGGTATATCGAAATAAAGAGTTAAATCCGGTTCGGGTGCAAAGGAATACGTTTGTTCGATAACGTCTAAGTCCACATCACGAGCACCGTCTCGTGCCATTGCAGTGAATTTGTATCTGTCACAAATCACTATACCTCCTACTTCTAAAGTCGGCTCAATTTGATTAGCGAACCTCTCTGCAAAATCAGCTGCATGGATCAAATGAAATGTCATTGGCTTGAGGCGCTTAGTATCCTTACCCCTCTTTGTTGCAGATTGAATAACTGGTGACGAATTCCACTCTGTATGGTGAACTGGAAGACCCATTGCTCGAAGCCAATTATAGAGTAATTTTGCCTGTGTTGACTTGCCTGAACCGTCCATCCCTTCGACTGCAATAAGTATCCCCTTGTATGTAGTCATGCTAACGCCACTCTTCAATTGACGATATAACTTAATGTATATACAATATGTAGTTCAAAAAATCATTTTATCGATTGTGAGCAAGGGGGGGCGAACCCCCCCCCTACTCGTTACCGACCTTACCTGTTCACAGAACAGGTTGAAGGATAGCTACGGTTCCACTTACTTCGTGCGCTACTATCAGCATAGGTGCTCCATTTGGACTATCTGCTCCCGAAACAAATGCAAGTCCCTCTGGGCTGACGTGATCTGGTAGGTACACGTATTGGCTAAACACTGGTGCGTTGGGATTACTAATGTCGAATATCATTATTCCACCAGCGCGTTCTAAGCCAACAAATGCGTATGTGCTTCCGTACGCTTGTCCAACTGTGATTCCTTCGGGCTCTGCACCCTTGTCGTCATTTCTTGAGCCTGTGTAGCCGTTTATCCATTCGTTGTTTGCTGCAACTAGGTGGCTAATTTGGTCTCCACTGTCCCAAACCAAGTCTCCGTTACTATCCCAAATTGTGAATGACCTTGCACCATAACTGCATACAAAGTCAAGATCACCATCAGAATCTGTATCGCCACAATCATTTGCTGTTGTAGTCTTTAATCGTCCTAATTCGGTCTTGTGCAATAGATCGTCTTCTTCTGGGAATGTTGTGTCATCTAGATCGAAGTCATCTAATCTCATCTCTTCTGAGTATGCAAGGCAACCATCATCTTCATCGTACTCAAGTCCACCTGCAGCAAGACAATCTGCCTCATCAGCAGCGTCAAACCAGTAATCTCTTGCATCACCTTCATTTGCGGTCACATAGAATGTTTCCCCATTGATTGTGAAAGAAGACATTGCATCTGGCATGTACATTCCGAATACTCCGTTGTAGTTCGCAAAGTTTACACCGTCATCCTTGTCTGAAAAGTCATACATTCCAGTCGAATAATTCTTGAAGCCAAGCGCATGAATTGCGGTTACTGTCTTTGAAGACAGGTCAATTTCTGCAAGTGCGTTGTTTTCTTGCAATACAACCATTGCAGTTGCTCCATCGCCGCTTACGGCAATGTATTCTGGCTCTAGGTCTTGACTGACGTTAGCACCAGGCCCGAAGATTCGGACTCCGTCTGCTTGAAGTGTTGCGAGTTGTGACTCAAAGTCTCTGAAATAGATGTGAGTCACATCGCTCTGAGTCAATGATGATACTCCATTTGTCAAGTCTATGTAAGAAACTGTGCCTTCTGGATCGTTTGTGTAAGAATCGTTCGGTTCACCTTCGTTAGCAACAAGTGCTGCACTACCATCAGGTGTGAAAGTAATCATATCCGGTAATGCACCTGCTGCAACTGTGGCAATTGAGTTACCATCAGTATCCATGAATACTGCAAATCCTGCATCTTGCTTACTCATTCCAGAGCCTTCGTCGCCTGTTCCAGCTACTGCAACTGCAACTATTCCGTTATGGACTGCTACACTGTTTGGTTCACCGTTGTTTACAACTATCCTGTGTACAAGTTCAGGACTTGAAGGGTTAGACAAGTCAATGATGTCTACCGAGCCGGTAACTGCGTTTACGATGAATGCTCTTTGGCTGTGTGCATCATATGCTGGAATTTCGCTAGCACCTTCTCCGAGTCCACTGTCGTATTCGCCGACTAGTTGCCAATGGACATCAGTGTCGCCCATAACCGTGTATTGGTTTTCACAATCGATTGCAAGGTGGTCCCCGGTATCTGCTGCTAGGCAACCTACTTCTTCTTCTTCGACTACATCTGGCTCTTCAGACAGATGAATTGGACTTGCTATTGCAATAGTTCCTGATACTTCATTTGCGATTAATAGTAGTGGTTGATTCGTAGGGCTTTGTGAACCTGGTACGAATGTAACGCCTTCTGGGCTTACGTGATCTGCAAATGTTAGGTACTGATCGAAATTCGCATCGGTAGGGTTGGTAATGTCGTAAATCGCAATACCACCAGCACGCTCCAATCCAAGGAATGCATAGGTTCTGTCTCCATATGAACCTGAAGTTATGCCTTCCGGCTCTGAACCCTTGTCATCGTTGCGAGAAGCTGTGTAAGGGTTAAGGTACTCGTTGTAATTTTGAGTTATCATAGTCAAATCGTCTCCGGTATCAAACACCAATTCACCATTTGAATCCCAAATAGACATCGAACGAGCGCCGAATCCGACGATTTCTTCCACTTGCCCATC
>CEVN01105763.1_pt1 | contig 10403 bp, 11 predicted proteins | sample 427041 | NCBI WGS metagenome assembly CEVN01 (sample SAMEA2623463, study PRJEB7988) | marine metagenome | biome: marine biome (ENVO:00000447); feature: surface water layer (ENVO:00002042); material: "saline water (ENVO:00002010), including plankton (ENVO:xxxxxxxx)" | depth 5 m
AACAAAGAAAAAAAATTATATTTTGGGGAATTGGTGCTGCAGTAATTTTAAGAATAGTATTAACTTTACTTACTGCATATCTACTCCAAATTAATGGGTTAAGATTAATTGGTGGATTGGCTCTATTATATATTTGTTACAAACTCTATAAGGACGTAATAAAAAAATCATATAAAGATCAGGAAAACATAAAAATTGATGATTCAAGTTTTTTTAAAGCAATTACAACTGTTCTTATTGCTGATTTTACAATGAGCTTGGATAATGTTTTAGGTGTTGCTGGGGCTGCGAAAGATCATTATGGCTTACTAGTGTTTGGATTAATATTATCAATTGTTTTAATGGCAACAGCTGCTACTTTAATATCTGGTTGGATTAAAAAGTATTCATGGATAGGTTGGCTAGGTTTAATTGCAATACTGGTAGTAGCTATTGATTTGATCTATACTGACATAAAGCTATTCTTATAAAATGTATTTAAAAAAATATAATTTAAAAAATAAGTATGCATTAGTTACTGGTGCTGGCAAAGGACTTGGAAGAGCATGCGCAATTGCTCTTGCTGAAGCAGGTTGTAATTTAATTATAATTAGTAGAACAAAAAATGATTTGATTAAGGTTTCAAAGATTATAAGAAAATTTAAGGTAAAATGTAAATCCTATATATGTGATATTACGAATTATAGTGAGATTAAATCTATAATTAATCATCAAAAACGTATTGATATACTTGTGAACAACGCAGGCAATAATATCCCTGAACATTTTACTAAAGTAAAAACAAAAAATATGGAGCATCTTGTTAAAATAAATACAATTGCAGCTTTTAATATTGCGCAACTGTGTGCTTTAAAAATGATCAAATTTAAAAATCGTAAAAAAGTTGGAGCCTCAATAATAAATATGTCATCACAAATGGGCCATGTCGGTGGACCTATCAGAAGTGTTTATAATATGAATAAATGGGGTCTAGAAGGACTTACCAAAGGAATGGCGGTTGACTTAGCAAAATATAATATTAGAGTAAACACTGTAGCACCTACATTTGTTGTAACACCTATGACAAAAAAATTCTTAAAAAATAAAAAATTTAAAAAAGAAACTTTAAATAATATTCCTTTAGGAAGATTTGCGGATATGTCTGAAGTTGCATCTGCGGTTGTTTTTTTAGCTTCTGATGCTGCATCAATGATACATGGTACTTCATTATTGGTAGATGGTGGATGGACAGCAAAATAATTAAGTACTTAATTTTTTTTTTTTTAATATCTTTTAATGCAAATTCTTTACAATTTGATGGTAAGTTTATTCAAGGACATTTTATTATTGGTAAAACTGAACCTAATTCAAAAGTAATAATTGATAAAAAAGAGATTAAAGTTTCCAAAGAAGGTTTTTTTGCATTCGGAATAGGAAAAGATAGGAAGTATGATGTTGTTATTAGAGTTATCAAAGATGGCAACACTCAAAAAATAATTAAAAAAGTCCAAAAAAGAAAATATAATATTCAAAGAATTGATGGTCTTGAGGAAAAAAAAGTTACTCCTCCTGAAGAAGTTTACGAGAGAATAAAACAAGAAAATAAATTAATAGCTAAAACAAGAGAAATTAATTCTGATTTAGATTTTTTTAAAAATAAATTTATACTACCAGTGGATAATGCTATAATTACTGGTGTATATGGAAGTCAAAGAATTTTAAATGGTAAACCTAGATGGCCACATTACGGTATAGATTTCGCTCAAAAGTTAGGCACTCCAATAAAAGCTATGGCTGATGGAGTAGTTACATTGTCAGAAAAAGATTTATATTTTACAGGAGCAACTCTTATATTTGATCATGGTCATGGAATATCCACATTATATATGCATTTAGATCAGATATTCGTTGAATTGGGAGACATTGTAAAACAAGGAGATATAATTGGAACTGTGGGCTCGAGCGGAAGGTCGACTGGTCCACATTTAGATGTTAGATTAAATTGGTTTGGAACAAGGTTAGATCCTGCTACAATATTAAATATTAAACAATGAGCAAAACACAGATTGAAAAATTATCAGACAAATTAGTAAGAGCTTTCCTAAGCAATAAAATAATTGCACCTTTGCCATTAAAATATACAAAAAAAATTAATAACGCACAAAAGTTTAGAAAACTTTGTGAAAGTAAAGTTAATAAACCAGTTATTGGGTTTAAAGCAGCTGGAACAGCATTTGCGGTAATGAAAAAATTAAAAGAAAAACAACCATTTTATGCATCAGTTTATAAACAAAATCTTTTGAAATCTGGAAAAGGAGTAAAAATTAATAAATCTACTTTGGGTATAGAACTTGAGGTTTGTTATTTGATTAAAAAAAACTTTTTCAATATCAAAGGTAAATTATCAAGTAAAAATGTTTCAAAATATATATCTTATATGGCTCCCTGCATTGAAATTGTTGGATATAGACAAAGAAAAAAAGGTATTACATCGTTTGGAGACCTATGTAGTGACTTTGGTGCAAATGTGAAATTTCTTATTGGTATAAGAAAAAAATATAAAAAAATAAATATTGGTAATTTAAAAACAAATATTTCTAATAAAAAAGCTAAACAAAGTGTTAATGGGAATACCAATACAGTTTTTATAAACCCTTTAAATTCCTTAGTTTTTGTTCTTAAAGAATTAAAAAAAGATAAAATTTACTTAAATAAAAATTTTTATGTTTTTACTGGATCTACAGTTGGTGTTGTTCCAATTATAAGTAAAGGTTTATATGTTGGAAAAATTGACAAGCTTGGAACTGTAAAAACAACCATTAAATAATGTCACTTCATTTTTCAAATGAAGAATACACTACAAGAAAGACTAAAGTTTTAGAGTCGATGAAAAAACAAAACATTGACGCTTTGCTTATGTTTAGACAAGAGTCAATGTACTGGCTCACTGGTTATGATACTTTTGGATATGTATTTTTTCAGTGTCTAGTTTTAAATAGAAGTGGAGAGATAATTCTTTTAACAAGAGCTCCTGACTTAAGGCAAGCTCAAAATACCTCAAATATTAAAGATATTAGAATATGGGTTGATAAAGATAGATCTAATCCAATTAATGATCTTAAAAATATTTTAGACGAGCTTAGTCTTAAAGGAAAAAAAATAGGAATTGAATATGAAGCTTACGGTCTTACAGGCAGAAATGCATTGGCTTTGAATAAATCTCTAGAAAACTATTGTACAATTGAAGATCAATCTGAGTTAATAACAAAACTTAGAGTTAAAAAATCAAAGGAAGAGATAATTTATGTAAGAAAAGCTGCTGAACTTGCAGACAGAGCTTTGGATGAGGCATGGAAATATGCAAAAGCTGGTGTCAGTGAGTCAAAAATACTTGCAGAGATGAATAGAGTTATATTTGATGGAGGTGGAGATTATCCTGCCAATGAATTTATTATTGGTTCAGGTAAAAATGCTCTATTATGTCGGTATCAAGCTGAAAAACAAATTTTGTCCAATCCTGACCAGCTAACAATAGAGTGGGCTGGAACTTACAAACACTATCATTCAGCTATGTTCAGAACAATTCCAATCGGTAAAGCTGACCCAAAACATTTTGAAATGCATGAAGCATGCATTGAAGCATTAAAAAATTGTGAAAATAAATTGAAACCAGGAAATAAAATAGGAGAAGTATTTGATGTACATGCAAAAACTTTTGATGAGCTCGGTTTTAATAAAGCAAGAATGAATGCCTGTGGTTATTCTCTTGGGGCAACATTTTCACCAAATTGGATGGATTGGCCAATGCTGTATACTAATAATCCATATGTAATAGAACCTGGAAATATATTCTTTATACACATGATATTAATGGATTCTGAAAATGATCTAGCTATGAATTTGGGAGAAACATTCCTTGTAACAGATAATAATAATGAAAGGCTAGGTAAACAAAAATTAGATTTGGTAGTGCTTTGATATTTTTTAAAATTTTCTAATTTTTAATCTCTTTTTTACAGAAATCTTCAGCATATTCTTTGGTTATTTGATCGCTTTTTTTCATTTGAGCTATTATACAAGCTGCAATAGATTTTTTAAGACTATGTTCACTATAGTTAATTTTTGATAAATATAAAGCTGTTGCGGCAAATATAACAAATAAAATAATACTAATATTTTTTTTCATGGTTAATATAATAACATAAAAGTATGCCCTTATGCTCGATAAATCACTTAACTATTTAATACCAAATAAAGTAGACGATTTAATAAGATTAGGAAATAAAAGAGATGCTGGCTATATAGTTACAGAATCATCTTTAAATAATTGTAATTTTTTAATTTCATTTGGTATGGCAGAAAATTTTACTATTGAAAGAGATTTTTTAAATTCAAATTTAGAAAAAAAAGTTCATATATACGACCACACTATAAATAAATCTTATTTTTTTAAAAGAATATATAAATCTATTAAAAGACTATTATATTTTAAATCTAATATAAAAAATATATTAAATAAAATTCAAGATTATAAAGATTATAAAAACATTATTAAAGATACTAGAGTAAAACATTTTAAAGAAAAAATTGGTCCAGAAAATTTTGAAAATATAACTTCATTTAAAAAAGTTATTAATAGATTACAAAACCAAGATAAAATTTTTTTAAAATCTGATATTGAGGGAGATGAATTTAAATTTTTAAAAAATTTGATTGATTATACCGACAAAATACACTTAATGGTTATTGAATTTCACTATTTAGATAAACATAGAAATTTATTTAAAGAAATAATATTAGATTTAAAAAAAAACTTCTATTTAATTCACTTACATGGAAATAATTATACTGATTATTGTATAGATGGGCTTCCAAAAGTGCTTGAAATAACTTTTATAAATAAAAAATATTATAATATTAAAAATGGAGAATATAATTTGTCATTTCCTATAAAAAATTTAGACTTCCCAAATGTAGAAAATGAGAAAGATTTAGAATTCTCTTTTAAAATTTAATTTGATTTAATTTGGGATAAACAATATGAAATATATTGGATTAATAAAAAATGAAAACAGAAAATATAGTAATTACATCAGCATTTAGAACTCCTGTGGGATCTTTTATGGGAAGTTTATCAAATATTAAAGCTAGCGAACTTAGTTCTTTAGTAATTAAAAAATGTATTGAACATTCAAAATTAAATAATACTGATGTTGATCAATGTTTTATAGGTCAAGTTTTACAAGCTGGTTGTGGGCAAAATCCAGCAAGGCAAGCAGCAATTGCCGCGGGGATAGACAAGGAAAAAACATCAACAACAATTAACCAAGTCTGTGGTTCAGGTCTTGCATCAATATCTTTAGGTTATAATTCATTAAAGCTTAATGATTCAAATATAGTAATTGCGGGAGGTCAGGAAAATATGTCATTATCTCCTCATTATTTTAACTTTAGAAAAAATAAAAAAGTTGATGAAAAAAAGATTAAAGACTCAATGCTAGTTGATGGCTTAATTGACTTTTATAATCAATATCATATGGGAGTAACAGCTGAGAATGTTGCTGAAAAATTCTCTATTTCAAGAGAAGAACAAGATTTATTTGCATTTAATTCTCAAAACAAAGCTGCTGAAGCTATTAAAATAGGAAAATTTAGAGATGAAATAGTTCCCATTAAAATAAATAATAAACTATTTATTGAAGATGAACATCCAAGAAAAGATATTACCTTAGAAAAATTAAGTAGATTAAATTCAGTTTTTAAGAAGAATGGAACAGTCACAGCTGGTAATTCTTCAGGTGTAAATGATGGTGCAGCTATAGTGGTATTAATGAAAGAAAATACCGCACACAAAAAAAAATTGGAACCACTGGGTCGAATTGTTTCTTGGGCTCAATGTGGTGTTGACCCATCAATTATGGGGACTGGACCAATACCTGCATCAAAACTAGCGATTAAAAAAGCTGGATGGAAAGTAAGTGATTTAGATTTAGTTGAGTCTAATGAAGCATTTGCTTCGCAGGCAATTGCCGTGAATAAAGAATTAAAATTAAACCCAAAAATTGTTAATGTAAATGGAGGAGCAATTGCTTTAGGCCATCCTATTGGAGCATCTGGTGCAAGAATACTTGTTACATTAATCCATGAAATGAAAAAGAAAAATTTAAAAAAAGGTTTAGCTACCTTATGCATAGGAGGTGGAATGGGGATAGCTATGTGTATTGAAACTTAAAATAAATTTATTTAACTACATTTGTTAATAAAAAATTTGACAAAGTGGTTATTCCTAATTCATTTAAATGAGTATCATCTTTTTCATAAATAAATTTATTTTTATTTAAATAATACTTTGCATTATCTTTTAAATATTGTGTGCTGTCAAAAATTTTACTACCTTTAAACAAATAAATATCTTCAAATATTTTATAATAATTTATTCTTGGACAGTCATATTCATCTAAATAATCACAATAAACTTGAGCTTTTGTGGGAATTATAATCACAAAATCTGGTGCATATTTATAGTAAAAATCGAATTTTTCTGAAAAACTCATGTTTTGATCAGGCTTAATATAATAACTTTTATAGAATAAGACTTTTTCATTATTTATTATTTGATTCCTGTCTACTTTATTTAATAAATTATCATCTTTAAATATTTGAATAATGAATTTTATATTTGTATAAAAATTGAAAAATTTTTTAACCTCAAAGTAATTTCTTAATATTAAATTATTTAATCTACTAGAATAATTTTTTTGTAAACTTTTGTATTCTAAAAAATCGTTTCCTGAAAAAACGAATACAACAAATTTATTTTTATATTTATTATCCTTAAAATATCTTATGGTTTCAAGATAATGGGCTACATTTGTTGAAGATAAAGAGGCATTATAGAATTTTAGTGAACTATTTTTATTTAAAAAATTATTCATGAGGTTTTGGTCATCTATTCTGTGATTATGAAGCATGCTATCTCCTATCAAGACAAAATCACTGTCGTCGAGGGCAATTAAATTTCTAAAACCCAATTTATCAGTTGTAATTTTTATTTTTTTACTTTCTTTTTTATTTGTTGGATTCATATTTCCACCATAAATACTAGTCTTTAATTTAAGATTTTTTACACCATATAAAAAATGTTTTTCATAAATAGTTTTAGATAAAATTTTATTATGATCCTGTGGATTAAAAAATAAAAAAACGATTTTAAGAATAAAAGTTAAAAGAAATAGATTTATAAAAATAATTTTTTTAATTCTTAAATTTAAAAATAATATTATTAAACTCAAAATTAAAGGAATTAAAATTTTATTAAAAGAAAGAAATAAACTTAAAACAAGAAAAATAAAAAAACAAAAAAAAAGGCTTAAAGAAATATTTTTAAGTTTTTCATTGAAAATCATAAATTTTAAATTTAATCAAGCTCAAATGATGTGCTATAATCTTTTTTAAGGGACTTATCTTGTTTATTTTTTTCTAAATAATAATTGCCAATTACTAAATTATCTAACTCTGTTCCCATAAAACAATTAAAAGCATCTACGGGAGAGTTAACGATTGGCTCTCCTCTTACATTAAATGATGTATTAACAATCACAGGACAATTAGTTTTTTCTTTAAATTTTTTAATTAAATTATAATACATCTTGTTTGTTTCACTATGTACTGTCTGCACTCTAGCTGAATAATCAACATGGGTAACTGCGGGTATATCTGACCTTTTAATATTCAGTTTATCTATTCCAAATAATTTTTTTTCATCATTTGTCATTTCCTTTTGTTTATCCTTTAAAACCTCTGCAACTATTAGCATGTACGGACTGTCATCATTTAAATCAAACCAATTATTTACATCTTCTCTTAAAACAGATGGTGCAAATGGTCTAAAACTTTCTCTATATTTAACTTTTAAATTTAAATTTTTTTGCATTGTTGAAGATCTTGGATCTCCAAGAATTGATCTACCACCCAAAGCCCTTGGGCCAAATTCCATTCTTCCTTGGAACCAACCAATGGCATGACCATTTGAAAGATCTTGTGCAACTTTCTCAAGCAACAATTCATCGTCAATTAAATCATATTTAGCTCCAATTTTGTCTAAGTTTTTTTCTATTTCTTCATTAGAGTAAGAAGGGCCAAGATATGAACCATTCATTTCGTCTTTATTTGAAGCTTTACGACCATTATTTAATTCTAAATACCAATAGGCTAAAGCAGCTCCTAATGATCCTCCAGCATCTCCTGCTGCAGGTTGGATCCAAATATTTTCAAAGATTTTTTCTTTCAAAATTTTTCCATTAGCTACACAATTAAGCGCAACTCCTCCTGCTAGACACAAATTTGAAATATTGTATTCCTTTCTTAAAGATATACACATTTTTAATATCACATCTTCAGTAACTTTTTGAATTGATGATGCAATATCCATATGAAATTGTGTTATTTGATCTTTCTTACTATCTCTAGGCTCTTTACCAAACAATTTATGAAATTTTTTATTTGTCATTGTTAAACCAGTGGCATAATTAAAATAATCTTGATTTAACCTAAATGATCCATCTTCTTTAATATCAATTAAATTTTTTTTAATTATATCCTCATATTTAGCTTCGCCATAAGGTGCAAGTCCCATTAACTTATATTCACCACTATTTACTTTAAATCCGATATAATATGTAAATGCAGAATATAATAAACCCAATGAGTGTGGAAAGTGAATTTCCTTTTTTATTTTTAAATTATTTTTTTTTCCTATTGCTACCGTGGTTGTCGCCCATTCACCTACACCATCCGCAGTTAAAACAATTGCTTCATCAAATGGGGAAGGGAAAAAAGCACTTGCTGCATGACTTAAATGATGTTCAGAAAAAAAAATCTTTTTTGAGTTATCAAATTTTTTATCATGTTGTTTAAGCAAATTAATTAATAATTTCTTTTGGAATAATTTTTCTCTGAGCCAACTTGGCATAGCTCTGGAAAATTGAGCAAATCCTTTTGGGGCAAAAGCTACATAAGTTTCAAGCAATCTTTCAAATTTTAAAAAGGGCTTTTCATAAAAAATAATTGCGTCTATTTCTGATAATTCTAAATTAGAAAATTTTAAAACAAATTCCACAGCATTAAATGGATAACCAGAGTCATGTTTTTTTCTTGTAAACCTTTCCTCTTGAGCGGCAGATATTATTTTACCATCAACTATTAATGCCGCTGCACTATCATGATAAAATGCAGAAATTCCTAAAATTTTAGTCACTAGAATATTGTGTAAATAAATGGAGCTATAGCGGATCCTTGACTCAAAACAATTAATCCACCGAAAATAACTAAGACTATAATAATTGGCAAGAGCCAGTATTTTTTTCTTACTTTTAAAAACTCCCAAAATTCTTTTATAAATTCCATTTTAAAATTGATTTTTCATACTAGATGTAATTTCTTTTTTTTCAATCCAATAAGTTTCATTATTATTTTTTTTTAAATTTATTAAGTCTTTTTTAATGATTTTCATTAAAAATCCTGTGGGTGTAACAACAAAAAAAAACACAATTGCCATCACTATAGGAGCTATAAAATTTCCTAAAAAAATACCAAATTTAAACCATAATTTATTTAAAGGTGTTAAAATTTTAGAATTTAATAGACCCAGGATTAAAAAAACAAAAGATATTGCTATAGACCAAATTCTTATTTCTTCGTTGTTTAATAAAGGCCACAATCCTATAATTAGAAAAACTATAAAAAAAACTACTCCAAAGCTCTTATTTGATCCAATTTTTATATCTTTATAATTCAATTTAGTTCAAAGATTTTTGAGGTTTCATATCATCTTTTTTAATGCCAGCTACTTTTACAGGTTTTTTCATCGCGTCTCTTCTAAAAGGCTCACCTAATTCCTGATTAAGAATTACCTCTATAAAAGTTGTAATGCCTTTTTTTTGATCTTCACAAGACCTTTTTATTGCACTTGTGGTCTCATCCATTGTTTTAACCGTTACACCTTTTAAACCACATGCATTTGCAACTTTTGCAAAACTTAATTCTGGATCTAGCTCAGTGCCAACAAAATTATCATCAAACCACAATATAGAATTTCTTTTTTCTGCTCCCCACTGATAGTTTCTAAATATAACCATTGTTATGGCTGGCCATTCTTTTCTTGCGCATGAGCTCATTTCATTCATGCTTATTCCAAATGCTCCATCTCCAGCAAATCCAATAACTGGAGTATTAGGACAGCCTATCTTTGCACCTAATATAGACGGAAAACCATAACCACATGGACCAAATAATCCTGGAGCTAAATACTTTCTACCTTTCTCAAATGTTGGATATGCATTTCCAATTGCACAATTATTTCCGATATCTGAAGAAATAATTACATCTTCTGGCATAGCTGCTTGTATTGCTCTCCAAGCTTGTCT
>CEVN01036870.1_pt1 | contig 10392 bp, 11 predicted proteins | sample 427041 | NCBI WGS metagenome assembly CEVN01 (sample SAMEA2623463, study PRJEB7988) | marine metagenome | biome: marine biome (ENVO:00000447); feature: surface water layer (ENVO:00002042); material: "saline water (ENVO:00002010), including plankton (ENVO:xxxxxxxx)" | depth 5 m
CTGTCTGATGCAAGCGATGTGATTACGACTATAGATTGTTTAAAGGCTTGTGGTGTAAATATACAATCAAAATCAAAAATTTCCCCATCGGCGCCTATTAAAATTAAAGGCGGAAATTTACAAAATCCAGCCAATACTCTCAATTGCCAAAATTCTGGGTCAACAGCTAGAATGTTAATTGGTTTGCTTGCTGGTCAAGGCATAAACGCTTCTTTTTCTGGAGATGATTCTTTACTAAAAAGACCGATGTTACGCATTATAGAGCCATTAATAGATATGGGTGTTGATATTCAATCGAACAATAATTTTTTACCTCTTACTATTAATCTTAAAAACATTAAACCTATTAACTATTGTATTAAAACAAATAGTGCTCAGGTTAAATCAGCTTTAATGTTTGCTGCTTTGGGATCAAAAGAATATTCTTATATTGCTTATAATGAATACACTAGAAATCATTCTGAAAAATTATTACAATTTTTAAATTGCAATTTAGAAATAGGTGAAAAAATCAAGATAAAGAAAACTATTTTTAGAAAAGGAATTAAGGTGCATGTTCCTGGAGATATTTCTAGTGCAGCATTTTTGATTGCTGCTTCTATTATTATACCGGGTTCTAAAATAAAATTACGTAATATTTTATATAACTCAACAAGAATGGGTTTTGTTGAAATTTTAAAAAAAATGGGAGCAAAAATTAAAATTTCTGAAGTTAATAATGATAGTTTTGAGAGTGCGTGTACTATTGAATCAGAATTTTCTCCTAATTTAATGCCCATTAAAATTAATAAGGATAATATAATTCAATTGATTGATGAGATACCCATTTTATGTGCTGTTGCAACTCAGGTAAGTGGCAGAACGATTATTGAGGATGCTGGAGAGCTTAGATTGAAAGAATCTGATAGATTGCATGCTATATGCGAAAATTTAAAAAGTATGGGAGCTGATGTTTCTGAGCGTGAAGATGGCCTATCTATAGTTGGCAAAAAAAAATTGTATAATACAAGAATAAACTCCTTTGGCGATCATCGAATAGCAATGTCATTTGAAATATTAAATTTTTTAGTATCTGGTGCTTATTGTGGAAGTTTTAGTAATATTATTAAAGTATCTTTCCCTGATTTTTATAATACAATAGATTGTTTAAGTAAATGAAGAAATTTTATGTTATAGGAAATCCGATTAGTCATTCATTAAGTCCTAAGATTTTTGATTATTTTTTTAATACTTTAAAAATTAATGCTCAATATTCTTCCAAATGTATAAAAGATAGGCAAGAATTTATTTCTTTTATTAAAGCTACTAAAAATGATACCTCTGGATATAATATTACTTCACCATATAAAGGCATTGCTTATGAAGTTGTTGATGACATTGATAAATCTGCTATAAAAAATGGCTCAGTAAATTGTATTAAAGTGTTACATAATAAATTGATTGGTTATAATACAGATGAATATGGTTTTTCTACAATGTTAGATTTAAATATGATAAAATTAGATAAAAAAAATATTTTAATTTTAGGATATGGAAAGGCAGCTGAAATTATTGTAGATTATATTTCAAAAAGTACAAAATCAAATCTTTTAATTCACGGCCGAAATGAAAAAAAAATAAAATTATTTATAAATAGATTTTCAAATAAAAATATTCAAAGTTTTGATAATCATTTTGCTAAAGTTGACATTATTATAAATTGTTTGTCAACAAAAATTAAAAATAAGGATTTTAATTTATTATTAAATTCTTTATCTAGTTATGTTGTAGATGTTTTTATTGATTTAAATTACATTAATATAAATTTAGATCAAATTTTAGTTAAGAAATACATCTCAGGTATAGATATGCTTATTTATCAAGCATACAAATCATTTAATATTTGGTTTAATAATCGATATCAAAATGAGTTAAATTTTTTAGAAATAAAGAAAGCTATTAAATGAAAAAAATAAAATTTACAACAGCTGGTGAGTCTCATGGTGAACTTTTATTAGGTATTATTGAAGGAATTCCATCTAACTTAGAAATAACTGAAGAATATATATATAAACAGCTCAAAAGAAGGCAAATGGGCTTTGGAAGAGGAAAAAGAATGAAAATTGAATCTGATAAACCTCATATTTGCTCTGGTGTTAGATTGGGGAAAACACTAGGTTCCCCCATTGGTTTAATTATTAAAAATAATGACTGGGATAATTGGAAAAAGAAAATGAATGTTAATTTTACTGATAAGCCAATTAAAAAAATTACAATACCTAGACCTGGGCATGCAGATTTAGCAGGTGCAATGAAATTTGATTTTGATGATATTAGAAATGTAATTGAAAGATCATCTGCTAGAGAAACAGCAATGAGAGTTGCTGTTGGATCTATTTGCAGGAAATTGCTAGAACAATATAATATTAAAGTTGGAAGTTATGTAACCTCTATATATAAATATAAAGACAATAGTGATTATAATTGTTTAAAGGTAAATGATATAAATAAACAAGCTGATAAATCAGATGTGAGATGTCTTAATAAAAGTATAGAAAAGAAAATGATTAACGCTATTAAAGATGCTCAAAAAAAAGGAGATTCATTAGGAGGAAGTTTTCAAGTGCATATTTCAGGAGTTCCATATGGATTAGGTAGTTATACATCTTGGAATGAAAAATTAAATGCTAAGTTAGGAAAAGCAATTTTATCTATTAATGGCATAAAATCATTTGATGTTGGATTAGGAGAGTTATCTGAGCAAAAATTAGGTAGTGAACTGCATGATGAAATTCAATATAATCAAACCTTCGAAAGAACAACTAATAATTGTGGAGGAATTGAAGGAGGAATGAGCAATGGTCAAAGAATTATATTATCTGCTACGATGAAGCCCATCCCAACATTAATTAAACCATTGAAATCTGTTGATATGAATACAAAAGAAGCAGTATTGGCACATAAAGAAAGAACTGATTCTTGTTCGGTACCTGCAGCATCTATAATAGCTGAAAGTATGGCGTGTATCATAATTTGTGATGCATTGTTAGAAAAGTTTGGAGGTGATAGCATGCAACAATTAACTAAACATATAGAATCATCTGCAAAGTATTAAAATGAATTATAAAAAAGTTTTTTTAATAGGTATGATGTATAGTGGTAAAACAACTATAGGTCAAATTTTGGCTTCTCAGATAAAATTTTCATTTTTAGATATAGATTATGAAATACAAAATATATTAGATATGTCAATTAATGATATTTTTAAAATTCATGGAGAAAAAAAGTTTAGAACTTTGGAATCAGTTTTTTTTAAAGAATGTTCGAATTTAAATAAACATATTTTCTCTACTGGTGGCGGGCTTATACTGAATCAGGACAGCTATCAAATTTTAAAAAATAATAAAGCAGTATTTTTTTTAGATTCATCACCAGAAATTATTTATAAAAGATTTCAAAAAGATTCTAATAAACACCATAGACCATTGCTTAAAAATGCATCTCTATCTTTAATTGATACAATATATAAAAAGCGATATGATTTATATAAATCATGTTCAGAATTTGTGATTAATACTGATCATTGTACTCCAACTGAAGTTGCTAATAAAATAGAAATGTATTTAAATGCATAAAATTGTCATTAATAATAGTAAGATTTACATGAAAAATTTGATTAATGAAAATATTTTTTCAAATTTGACTACTAATATCTATGATCATGTATTTGTTATAACAGAGGAAACTGTTTTTAATATTTATCAAGACCATGAAATTTTTCATAAAGGATTTAAGGTTGTAAATATTAAACAAAATCAACCGATTAAAACTCTTGAAACAAGTCAAATAATTATTAATGAGTTATCAAATTTGGGATGTACTAGAAAATCTTTAATTATTGGTTTTGGCGGTGGAGTTATAATGGATTTTTCTGGATTTATTGCATCAATTTATATGAGGGGAATTGACCATATTTTTATACCTACAACTTTATTAGGTATGGTAGATGCTGCAATAGGTGGTAAAACAGGAGTTAATACTAAATTTAGTAAAAATTTAATTGGGACGTTTAAAAACCCAGAATATATTTATATTGATTCTATTTTTTTAAATAGTTTAAATAAAAAGGATATGATTGATGGGTTTGCAGAAATTATAAAATATGGATTAATTAAAGATAAAGATTTATTCTTTGAATCAGTAAAAAATTTTAAAACATGCATTAATCATAAAAATTCTAAAATTTTAGACAACCTGATTAAAAAATGTTGTAAACATAAAATAGATATTGTTAAACAAGATCAATTTGAAAAAAATCATAGAATGATATTGAATTTTGGCCATACAATTGGTCATGCTCTTGAGAAATGTTATAATTATGAACATCTTACTCATGGCCAAGCTGTTTATTATGGTATGAATGCAATAAATTTTATTTCATGGAAGTTAAATTATATAACTGATAATCAATTTAAAATAATTGATGATTTTATAAAGCAGGTCCCATTGTTTGATATCGGTGATTTAAAAGTAGAAGAAGTAATGAAAAATTTAAAATTTGATAAAAAACAAACATGGAACAAAAATCAATTTATTTTATTAAATGATTTAGGTAGTTGCTTTATTACTAATAAAGTAGATAATGCTATTGTTAAACAGTCTTTAGATTTTATAATTAATTAAATTTTATGAATATACTTGTAATTAATGGACCAAATTTAAACTTATTGGGAACTCGTCAGCCTGAAATTTATGGAAAGGAGACATTAGAAGAGCTAATGATGTGGTTAGAAAATTCTACTGAATCAACAAAACATAATTTTAAATTTTATCAAAGCAATCATGAAGGCGAAATAATTGATGTACTACACGATGAAAGGCATTGGGCTGAAGGCATTTTAATTAATGCTGGCGCATATTCTCATTATTCTTATGCTATTAGAGATGCTATAGTGGCCATTAATATTCATACTGTTGAGGTTCATATAAGTGATATAGACAATAGAGAAAAATTTAGAAAAAAATCTGTTATTGCAGATGCATGCCTAGATACAATTAGTGGACTTGGAAAAAATAGTTATTTAGAAGGATTGAAAATTTTATTAAAGAAGAGTATTCATGAATAATGATAAAATAGAAATTAAAGTTAGACCAAAATTTTATTATTATTTAAATTTTTTAAAAGATAAGTTGAAAAAAATTATTAGGCCAATTTTATTTATACTTATTGCCGTCTGCACGCTTTATATAGGTTTTTATATTGCGCTTATAATGATTTTTTTCTTTGGAATGATGTATTTAGTTAATTTATTTAAAAATAAATTATAATTCATAGAGCTTTGGTTTAATTTTATCTGATAATTGTGCTGTGAATTTATATTTTCCGCTTTTAAATAATTTTTTTTGTTGATCTTTAGGCAGCAAATTGAATTCTTTGCACTTGTTTGAACAGCATCCATTATATTTTTTATAACATTTTTTACATTGAATAAATAATATATGGCAAGCTTGATTATTACAATTTTGATGTAAATCAGATTTATCTTTGCATTGATGACAATTCCCAATTACATGTTCTGTAATTTTTTCACCCATTCTTTTATCAAATACAAAGTTCTTACCTAAAAATTTTGATTTTACATTATTTTTTTTAATATCATGTGCATATTGAATGATTCCACCTTTTAGTTGATTTACATCTTTAAATCCACTTTTAATTAGATAAGAACTTGCTTTTTCACATCTAATACCTCCTGTGCAATAAAGTAATATTTTATCATTTTTATTATTTTTTAAAATTTTTTTTACTTCAGGCAATAAATCTTGCGAGCGATCTACATCTGGTATAATTGCATTGTTAAATTTTCCTATTTCACCTTCATAGTAGTTTCTCATATCAATAGTAATAGCACCTTTATCAATTGCTTCATTAAATTTTTTATAATCAAGGTGCTTGCCAACTACATTCATATTATATTTTTCTTTTGATACTTTATACGCAACAATTTCAGGTTTAATTTTAATTGTTAGTTTTAAAAATGAGATTCCTTCTTCTACAGCAAGTTTAAGTTCCATATTTTTAAAATAATCATATGAATATAAATTTTTTTTAAAACGTTCTAATTTATTTTTTGGTATGCTCATTTGTGCATTAATGCCTTCTTCTGCAATATAAATACGGCCAAGAATTTTCATTTTATTCCAAGATAAAAACAGTTCATCTCTTAGATCTGATAAATTATCTAATCCAACATACCGATAGAATGAACATGTTATTCTTTTAAATGATTCCTTATTAAGTTCATTGATTAGATCAGCTTTATTTTTTTGATTATATAAATATTTATTTTTCATTAATATATTTTAGTGAAATTAAAATGATAAAACATACTCAAAAAATAAAAATTAAAGCTGATTGTAATAAGGTTTGGTTTTTTTTAATGAATTTTTCTCAATCACTAATTTATGATAAATATTATCATAAAGTTGAGTTGCCGTCAAGTTACTCTGTAAATCAGCATTTAGTCTTTAAAATTTTTTGCAAATATTTTTTTAATATTCAGGATTATAAAGCAATAATAGAAACTTGCTTACCACCAAAAGAATTTTCAATTAAAGTTATGAAAAATTCAAACTTCAGCTACACGCACAAAAAGATATTTGTTTTAAAAAGTATTGAAGATAATAAAACATTGTTAAGCTATACAAGTAGTGGAATGTTTAAATATAAAGTGTTAAATATATTTTTCAATTTTTTTATTAAAGCATCTTGTCTTAATGAACTAAAATGCATTAAAGTAGCAATTGAATCATCAGAATTAGATATGAGAGGTGAAAAATATAATACTTTAAAATTGTAAATAAATATAGATAAAAATAATTATTATAATATTAAATTTTAAGATAATTAAATAGATAAAGAAAATGAAATTAGACTTAAAAGAAAACAATGATTTTCAACGAACCTTGCATGTAGTAATGCCATGGGAAGAAATAAAAGAAGACTATCAGAAAGAATTTAATCGAATAAAAAATAACTTCACACCTCCTGGCGGAAGAAAAGGAAAAGTTTTTGGAGAAGCTCTTGCATTGTTTAAAAAAAATTATACCCCAAGTATTGAGGCTCAGTTTGTTGATAATGCCGTTAATGTTTACTATAAAAAAGCTCTGCAAGAATTAAAAATTGTTCCTATTAATCAAGGCCAAATAAAAAATTTAGATTTTAATGAAGGTAAAGATATGAAATTTGAAATTTCATTTGAAGTAAAGCCATCTATAAAATTACCAAATTATAAAAAAAAGGTTACGTTAAAAACTGAACAATACATTGCAAATAAAAGTGATGTTGAAGCAACTTATAAAGATTTACAAACACAGCATGCTACAGCAAAAACTGTTGATGGAGCGTTAAAAAATGGACATTTTATTTATGCAGATTTTCATAAGCTTGATGATAATGGTTTGGAGATTGAAAATGCCGTAATGAAAAATCATTATATTAAGATTGGAGAAGGTCTTTTTGTAGATCAGTTGGCAAAACAGTTTATTGGTAAAAAAATCAATGACAAAATTACAATTAGCATTCCACAGGAAAGTGGCAATGTCAGTTATAATGTGATAATTAATAAAATTGAAGAACAAATTTTACCTAAAGTGGATGATGAATTTGCAAAAATAGTAGATCCGAAAGTAAAAAATCTTAAAGAGTTAAATGAAAATATTTTAAATAATATTCAAATTAACTTAGATACAGAAAATAAAAAGACATTTGATAACCAGATTGTTGATTATTTTATTGATAAAGTTAAATTTAAAGTTCCAGATTCTATGATTGAAAATTATAGACTTCATTTAATTGAGAAATATAAACAGCAGTTTAGTGCTAGAAATCAAGCTTTTGATGAATCTAAACACAAAGATGAAATTCAAAGTGCTTCTGAAAAAACTGTAAAATGGCATTTGATTAGTGAAAAAATTATTCAAGATGCAGATTTAAAGGTTAGCGCGAAAGAAGTCGATGAACATATTAATAATTTAATGAAAGAAAGCCCGAAACATAAAAAAGAAATTAAAAAGTATTATAGCGAACAAAGTAACAAATTTAGCTTGCATGAAGAAATTATTAATAAAAAATTATTTAAAGAATTAGATAATTACTTTATAAATAAGAAAAAAGAAATTTCAACAGATAAACTTAGAAAAACAAAAAGGAAATAATATTATGAGTGATATGAAAAATTTAATTCCAGTTGTTGTTGAGCAAACTGCTAATGGAGAGAGAGCTTTTGATATTTATTCTCGATTATTAAAAGAAAGAATCATTTTTTTAGGCACAGGTATTGATGATTATGTAGGAAGTTTAATTATAGCTCAGTTATTATTTTTAGAAGCTGAAGACCCAAAGCAGGATATTCATATGTACATTAATAGTCCAGGTGGAGTTATAACGGCAGGCTTTGGTATATTAGACACTATGAATTATATAAAACCTGATATTAGAACAATTTGTATGGGGCAGGCAGCAAGCATGGCTGCTGTTTTGTTAAGCGCCGGAACGAAAGGTAAAAGAATGGCTCTTGAAAACTCCCGTGTAATGATTCATCAGCCCTTGGGTGGCACTCAAGGCCAGGCTACAGATATAGAAATTTATACAAAAGAAATATTATTTTTAAAGGAAAAATTAAACAAAATTTTAAGCGATAATACAGGACAAAAGTTAGATACTATTATTAAAGATACAAATAGAGATAATTTTATGGCCGCAGATAAAGCTTTAGAATATGGATTAATTGATGAGATTATCTCATCTAAAAATAGAAAATAAATAATTTTTATGAAAACAACTAAAGACAAAAAAATCACTTGTTCATTTTGCGGGTTATCTCAAAGTGAGGTGAATTTACTTGTTGAAGGAGAATCCTCATATATATGTAATTTTTGTATTATTAAATCATCTGATTTGTTAAGTGAAAATCTTAATAAAAACGCCGATTGCAATGATTTAGATATCAAGGCTCCTGCATTAATTAAACAAGAATTAGATTCATTTATTATTGATCAGGAAAAAGCAAAAAAAATTGTTTCTGTTGCGGTTTATAATCACTATAAAAGGTTAAGTTGCTTGAATCGAGATAATGATATTACAGTTGACAAAAGTAATATATTGTTAGTTGGTCCAACAGGCACTGGAAAAACATTGATTGCCAAAACATTAGCTAAAGTTCTTAATGTGCCATTTGTAATCGTTGATGCTACAGTACTTACAGAAGCAGGATATGTTGGTGAGGATGTTGAAAATATTTTAGTTAGACTATACCACGAATCTAACTATGATATTGAAAAAACTCAACAAGGTATTATTTATATAGATGAAATTGATAAAATTGCAAAAAGAGATTCTAATGTATCAATTACTAGAGATGTATCTGGAGAAGGTGTACAGCAATCTTTACTTAAGATTATTGAAGGTACGGTTGCTAATATTCCTCCTCAAGGAGGCAGAAAACATCCAGAACAACCTTTGGTTAAAATAGATACTTCAAATATATTGTTTATTTGTGGAGGAACTTTTGCAGGCCTTTCAAAGGTAATTGATAGGAGAATTAGAGGTGGAGGTATTGGCTTTGATCGAAAAATAGCCGTGAAAACTGTTAATCAGGATTTATTATTAAAAATGACTCATGAAGATATTGTTCAATTTGGATTTATTCCTGAATTAATAGGTAGATTGCCTATTTTATCTCCCCTAAAATCATTGTCATTTGAATCCATGAAATCAATTTTTTGTAATCCGGATAATGCAATACTAAAACAGTATCAATATCTTTTTTCTTTAGAAGATATTGAATTAATTTTTACTGAAAATGCAATTAATGAAATTGTTCGACAGGCAATGGATAGAAAAACTGGTGCAAGAGCATTAAGATCCGTAATTGAAGAGGTGATGCTAGACATTATGTATGATATTCCTTCCCAAAAAAATATCAAATCATGTACTATTAATTTAAGTGTCGTCAATAAAAAAAGTAAACCCAAGCTAAGTTTTTATAAAAAAACGGCATAGTTATTTCAATTTATAAAAATAATCTGTATATTAGTTCACTTCTTGAGGAGGAGTAATATATGATTTTTAATAAAATTTTATTATTTTATGTGTTTTAAATAGTAAAAAGAACATAATTATGTTGAGTGCGTCACATAATTAAGTATTATTATTTTTAAATTATTGATGGTGATTTTAAAATTTATTATTAAAAGTAGTTGTTTGAAATTTGAAAATTGAACAGGAGATTAAATATGTTAAAGAATATTATAACTATTGTAACATTTCTATTAATGGGCGTTGCTTCAGGTCAAGATGTATTATTAACTCTTGATGGCTCAAATTTAAACTATTCATCAGATGTTGATATT
>CEVN01047367.1_pt1 | contig 10381 bp, 7 predicted proteins | sample 427041 | NCBI WGS metagenome assembly CEVN01 (sample SAMEA2623463, study PRJEB7988) | marine metagenome | biome: marine biome (ENVO:00000447); feature: surface water layer (ENVO:00002042); material: "saline water (ENVO:00002010), including plankton (ENVO:xxxxxxxx)" | depth 5 m
GGTAATTCTAATCCCTCTGATATAGATTTTTTGATTTCCGATGCTAATCAAGACGATTCGCTTGACATACTAGATATTGTATTTTTAGTTGGTCAGATTTTAAATTAAATAATATAAAATATTTACTCTAAGAATTGAGATTATTTTTAATGTAAATATAATGAATTCAAACTTAAACAAAAAAAGCGGCATCTTGCTTCATCCAACAGCTCTACCAGGTAATTATGGTATAGGGGAAATTGGCCCCGAAGCATATAATTTTATTGATCATTTAGTTGATATGCAGCAAAGTGTTTGGCAAATATTACCTCTTGGACCTACTGATATTTATAATTCTCCTTATTCATCAATATCAACATTTGCAGGCAATCCACTTCTTATTAGTTTTGAATTATTAATTGAAGATGGTTTACTTGACCCTGCTTTATTAGCTAATTATAAAAAAAATAATTCTGATAAAATTCTATTTAAGGATTTAATTGATTTTAAAATTCCAATTTTAAATGAAATTAGTATGCAATTTGAAATTAATGCATCTTCTGAAATGAAAATTTCATTTAATCAATTTTGTGAAAATAATTCATATTGGTTAGATGATTATTCTAATTATTATGCTTTAAAGATTGAGAATCAATACACTTCATGGATTAATTGGCGTTCTCATATTGTAAAGAATAAGGAGAACATTTATCAAGCAAAAATTATTCAATTTATTTTTCATGAACAGTGGAGTCGTCTTCAAAAATATTGCACAACCCATGGAGTTGAAATTATTGGTGATATGCCTATATATGTAGGCTATGATAGTTCAGATGTTTATTCTAATAGAGATCTTTTTCAATTAGATAGCTATGGAAAAATGAAATATCAGGGAGGTTGCCCCCCATGTGAATTTCAAGAAAATGGACAATTATGGGGAACTCCTCTTTATGATTGGGATAAACATTCTCAAAATAATTTTGAGTGGTGGAAAAAACGTTTTAAAAAATTATTTGAAATGGTAGATATTATTCGTCTTGATCATTTTATTGGATATACTAAATATTATAGTATTCCTATTAATGACAAAACTGCCCATAATGGGAAATGGAATAAAGCTCCAGGTAATCAACTTTTTGATATTTTGAAATCTTCATTTCCAGATTTTAGTGTTATTGCTGAAGATTTAGGTGATGCTACTTTAGATGTTATTAATCTTAGAGATGAATTTCAATTTCCAGGAATGCTTGTCCTTCAATTTGAAATTGAAAAAATGTTAAGCAAAAAAGATTTTCATAGCAATTCAATTGTATGTACGGGGACTCATGATAATGATACTCTTTTAGGTTGGATTAACTCTTTAAAAGATAGCGATTCTAATAAAAATATATTTACAAAATCTAAGCTTTTAGAATTATTTAACTCCTCTTCTAAAAATATACATTGGGAAATTATTAATTATGCATTGAAAACCTCAAGTGATAGAGTTGTTATGCCAATTCAAGATATTTTAGAAAAAGATTCCCATTCAAGATTCAATATGCCTGGTACTCTATCTGATAATAATTGGTCTTGGAGGATGAAAAAAAATGATTTAACTCAACTAATTAAGAATAAATTGTTAAAATTAACAGTGGATAGTGGTAGAAATATTAATATGTTAAATTCAAAAAAAAGATATGAATCAAAAAAAAGCTAAGATTGCTTATTTTTCTGCAGAGATTGGGATGTCAGCAGATTTACCTACATATAGTGGCGGCTTAGGTGTATTAGCTGGAGATCATATAAAAGCATCTACAGACGCTAATTTACCTATAGTGGCAATATCCCTACTTTATAAAGAAGGCTATTTTAAGCAACAGTTAGACGAATTGGGAAATCAATCAGAGACTTATCCTAGATTTAATTTCAATACTAATTTAAATAAACTTTCTGAGAAATTTAAAATCACATTAAGAAATAGAGATGTATGGGTTGGGGTTTATGAATATATTCATATAGGAGAAAGTGGGCAAAAGACTTCTATATATTTTTTAGATACTGATTTAGAAGAAAACATATATGAAGATAGAGCTATATCTTTACGACTTTATTCTGGAGATCAAGATCATCGAATACTTCAAGAGGCATTACTTGGATTTGGTGGAATATATTTATTGGAAATGCTCAAATATGAAAATATAATGACATATCATATGAATGAGGGGCATTGCTCTTTTTTAACATTGGCCTTATTGAAAAAATTTAAAGGTGATATTAATAGAGTTCGTTCCTTATGTCATTTTACAACGCATACACCTGTTCCGGCAGGGCATGATCATTTTTCTATTGATAGATCTAAAAAAATACTTGGAGAACTTTTACCAGAAAAACTAAATCTCCCATCATGGATTTCTGATAATCGATTGCATATGACAGAATTAGGGCTTTACTTCAGTAGGTCAGCTAATGGAGTGTCAGAACTACATGGAGAAGTTGCCGACAATCAATTTCCCGAATTTTCTATAGATTATATAACTAATGGAATTTATCATCCTTATTGGCTAGGCAAATCATTTCAAGAGCTTTTTGATTCTAAATTACCTGGTTGGAGAATAGACCCTAGTTTATTATTAAATCTAAATAATATTTCTGATGACGAATTAAAATCTGCTCATTTAAATCAAAAAAATATTCTTTTGGAATATGCAGGTAAACAATCTTCTAAAATTTTATCTTCGGATATTTTAACTATTGGCTTTGCAAGAAGAGCAGCAGAATATAAACGAGCTAGACTTATTTTTTCAAATTTGGAAAAATTAATTGAAATAGGTCAAGGTAAAATTCAAATCATATTTTCAGGTAAAGCACATCCCAAAGATGATAAAGGTAAGAGTATTATTAAAGGTATATTTAAAGATGCAAATAAACTAAAAGATAGTATAGAGATTATATTCCTTGAGAATTATAATATGAGATTAGGGCAGATGATAACATCTGGTGTTGATGTTTGGTTAAATACCCCTCTTCGACCTAATGAAGCTTCAGGAACTAGTGGAATGAAAGCTGCATTAAATGGTATTCCTAATCTATCCATACTAGATGGTTGGTGGGCAGAAGGATGTAATCATGATAAAAATGGATGGGCAATTGGTTCTGCTGATTTTTGTGATAATGAATCTGATGCTAAATCATTATATGATTTAATTGAGAATAAAGTTATTCCAACTTTTTATGAGAACCATAAAAAATGGATAGATATAATGCGTAATTCCATTAAAACCTCAATAGATTTTACCGCTCATAGAATGATTGCAGAATATAATGAGCATTTTTATAAATTTGATAAAGAGAAAAATTTGACATCAATTAAATGAAATTATATATAAAGAATATAATTTTCATTATTATCTTCACTTCTTCAATATATGCAGCTTCAAGAACTACAATTAATATTTGGCATCAAATGCTTTATGAAAACAGAAAAGCATTGAGAGAGATTTGCGATAACTATGAAAAAAGTAATCCAAATATTAAAGTCAATTTAACTTATAGAGAAACTGAGGAATTACGTTCTAGCTTTCAAGCAGCAGCAATGGGAGGTAGTGGCCCTGAGTTAATTTATGGCCCTTCAGATCAGGTTGGTCCTTTTTCTATAATGAATATTATCCAACCTTTAGATCATCTATTTCCTAAAAATTATTTTAATCAATTTGTTAATAATGCTATTGTTAAATCAGATAATCAAATATGGATGGTTGGTGATGTTGTAGGTAATCATCTTATGTTGATTTACAATAAAGATTTGATATCATCACCTCCTAAAAATACAAATGAACTTATTCAAATAGGTAAGGAGATGACTCTAGATGTAGATGGTGATGGGAAAATAGATCAATATGGATTGGTTTGGAATTTCACAGAACCATTTTTTTATGTTCCTTGGTTAGGAGGATTTGGAGATTGGATGCTATCGGATGATAATTCTCCTAATTTAAATACAAATGGAAATAGAAAAGCTTTTCAATTTATTAAAAGCTTAAGAGATGACCATCAGATAGTTCCAAAAGAATGTGATTATGAAATTGCTAATGCTATGTTTAAAGCTGGCAATGCTGCTATGATTATAAATGGAGATTGGAGCTGGGGTGATTACGATGGAATTATTAATTTTGGTATTGCTAGGCTCCCAAAGGTTAGTGAGACTGGAAATTGGCCTTCACCTTTAGTTAGTACAAAAGGATATTCAATAAACATTAATACTAGAGGTGATAAATTAATTGAAACAATTAAACTTATGAAATATCTGACTAGTACTTCTGTTCAATTATATTTTACAGAAAATTTAAATAGTCAACCATCTTCAATAGCTGCTTTAAATAATCCAATAGTGAAAGATAACCTCTTGCTTAAAAAATCTGCAGAAATTATTGAGGTTGGGCGCCCTATGCCTATCATCCCAGAAATGAGAGCTATTTGGGATTCTCTTCGTGAGCAATATCAAGCAGTACTTGGAGGTACTATTACACCAGAGGTTGCAGCTAAAAAATCTCAAATAAATTCTATTAGACAAATAGAAGTAATGAATGAAGTCATTCAACCAGGAATTCAAGGAACTATATTTAAGTTAATTGGCATAATAGGCCTATTGATTCTATTTATAATATGTTTAAAACAGATTCCTGAATTTATAATAGATTATAAGCAAAATAAGATTGCACATCTTTTTTTTATGCCAGCTTTTTTAGCAATTATGGCTGTAGTTATTTTCCCATTTATATATAATATTTTTATTTCTCTATCTAATTATTCATTAAGAACATTTAATAATTGGGAAATTATTGGATTACATCATTATGCAAATGTATTGTATGACTATCAATTCTATTCTATTTTATTTAAAACTATTTTATGGACGGTGATAAATATTTTTTTTCACGTATCTCTTGGAATATTTTTAGCAATTCTTATAAATCGCACCTTGCCAGCAAAACCTATTATACGTACACTATTAATTATTCCTTGGGCGGTACCTCAATATATTGCTGCTCTTAGTTGGAGAGGGATGTTTAATCAAGAATATGGTGCAATTAATTTAGTAATAACAAAATATTTTAATTTACCAGCTGTTCAGTGGCTTAGTCAGCCTATGGAGGCATTTACTGCTTGTATTTTAACTAATATTTGGCTGGGGTTCCCTTTTATGATGGTTATTGCACTTGGAGGATTACAATCTATACCTGGCGAATTATATGAAGCAGCAAAGGTGGATGGTGCCAATCGTTGGCAGCAATTTAAAAATATCACTTTTCCAATGTTAAAGCCGGTAATGATTCCAGCGACAGTTTTGGGAACAGTATGGACATTTAATAATATTAATGTTGTATGGTTAGTTAGTAATGGTGGAGAGCCATCAAATCAAACACATATTTTAGTAAGTTTTGTTTATAAGGCAGCCTTTAATCTATATAGATATGGATATGCAGCTTCATTATCTATGATTATTTTCTTTATATTATTCGGCTTTGTTTTATATTTCTTAAGACGTACTCGAGCTACAGAGGGAGTGTATTAGTGAAATCTAAAATAGAGACTATTTTTATTTTTTTATTTTTACTCTTTTTTACTTTGATAACTATATATCCAGTATTAAATATCTTAGCAGTTTCAATTAGAACTGATAATGCTTTTCAGACTCAATCATTATCCTTAATTCAAGAAGCAGAAGAATTTGTTGATTTAAACAAAAATAATAAATGGGATACTAAAGAACCATTTGTTGATTTAAATAATAATGGAATGTGGGATGCCGGTTCTAGTATTAAATCTTATATATCTTTATTTACTAAAACTGATTTTTTAATTTGGGCCAGAAATTCTATTTTCATTTCATTTTTAGTTACTCTAACTGGAGTATTATTTGCCTCAACGGGAGGATATGCTTTATCAAGATTTAAGTTTAAGGGTCGTGATTTTGGCATGATTGCACTTTTAACTACACAAATATTTCCAGCAACCATGCTTCTTCTTCCATTTTTTATCCTTCTTTCTTATTTAGGACTAATCAATTCATATATAGGTTTGATTATAATTTATTCTTCTACTGCACTACCCTTTTGTATTTGGCAAATGAAAGGTTACTATGATACAATTCCTCCATCACTAGAAGAATCTGCAAGATTAGATGGCTGTACTCGCTTTCAAGCTTTTTATAAAGTAATTTTACCTTTATCTCGGCCAGCTCTTGTTATTACTGCATTATTTAGTTTTATGGCAAGTTGGAGTGAGTATGTGGTTGCGGCAATCATCCTACAAGATCCAAAACTTTATACATTACCTTTAGGATTAAAATCTTTTCAAGCTAGCTTATCAACTCAATGGGGTCTCTATGCAGCTGGAGCAGTTATTGTAAGTATTCCTGTAACTATTTTATTTATTTCATTATCTCGTTTTTTAGTTTCTGGACTCACAATGGGTAGTGTGAAAGAATGAAATATCAATTAATATAATGAGGAAATTATATGAGTAATATAAATATTAGAAATTTAAGTAAATCATATGGTGATAAAGAAATTTTAAAGAAAATTAATTTAGAAATTAGGAATTCTGAATTTCTAGTATTGGTTGGTCCTTCTGGTTGCGGGAAATCTACTACTCTGAGATTAATTGCAGGATTAGAAGATCCATCGGAAGGCGAAATCTTTATTGATGATACTTTAGTTAATCATATTGACCCATCAAAACGTGATATCGCTATGGTTTTTCAGAATTATGCACTTTATCCTCAAATGTCAGTTAGAGAGAATATGGCTTTTGGATTGAAAATTAGGAATATTTTAAAAGAAGAAATAGATATTAGAGTTATGGAAGCAGCAGAAATATTACAATTAGTTGATTTGCTTGACAGAAAGCCTAAAGAGTTATCTGGGGGGCAGCGTCAGCGTGTTGCTCTAGGTAGAGCAATTGTAAGGAAGCCAAAAGTTTTTTTATTTGATGAGCCTCTATCAAATTTAGATGCTAAATTACGTCAAGAAATGAGGTTAGAAATTAAGAAGCTTCATCAGCTATTAGATACGACCATGATATATGTAACACATGATCAAGTTGAAGCAATGACCATGGGTGATAGAATTGCTGTTATGAATAATGGAATTATTGAGCAGTTAGATTCTCCAGAAGTTACTTATACAAAGCCCAAGAATATATTTACTTCTACGTTTATTGGAACGCCACAAATTAATTTATTTAAAGGTGAGTTAAAACAAAGTCAATCTAAATGGATATTTGTATCTAATGAATTAACTTTTCATATTGAAAAGACTCATTATCAATATTCAAAACTTAATAGTGGAAACTTTGTATTTGGGATTAGATCAGAAGATATACATTATAATAAATCTTTAAAAACTAAAGATGATAAAAATATTATTGATGCAAAAATAGAAATTATTGAAGATTTAGGGTCTGAGACAAATATGCACCTTACTAGCTCATCTAATCATTTTACCGCAAGATTTAATCATAGAGTTAAGCTTAATTCTCAAGATTTTGTTTCTGTTTTATTTGATATTGATCAAGGGCATTTTTTTAATATAGATAGTGGTAAAGTTTTATGATTTTAAAGTTTAATAAAATACTACTAATTATTTCATTGTTATCTATTGGCCTTTCAATTACAGTAGAAGATTTATCTAATGAAATTACTATTGATGGGATAAGTAATGAGCTGGATTACTATGATCGGATATTAATAGATGATGATGGTAATTTATTAGAATCCCCACAAGACTCTAGATGGGATAACCCTGAATATAATGATGTGAAACAAATCAAAGTTACTTGGGATTTAGCTAATCTTTACCTTGCCGTTGATGCTTGTAGTTATGGTAACAATGTATTATTGTTCATTGATATTTATGATAGTTATGGAATTGAAAATATGAGTCAATTAAATAATTTAGATGATTCAGCTACTTGGCGTCGTTCTTTTAGTTTTTATAATTTAAATCCTGATTTTTTTGTAGGAACATGGGATACTAATGAGACCCCACAATTTTGGAAAGTCGAAGAGGGTGGAACTAGTCGTATAGAAGAAATACCTGAAGATATTGAAAATGATGGAATGAAAACATCTGCTACATTTGATACTAATAATCTAGATGGTGCAATGGAAATAAAAATTCCTTTTAGTGTTCTTTCTAATAATGTAAATGGATTGCTTAATTTTAATAAAATTAAATTACTTGCAGTAATTACAGGGCCAGATGATTATAATAGTGGTCCTGATTGTGCTCCAGACAATTTAGGCGGGATGGCATATGATCCTAGTCAGATGGTTATATTAGATAACTATGTAGAAATCACTATTGATGCAGATAATGATAGTAATCCAGATATTGGAATTAACCCTAGGGACCAAGCTAGCTATTTAGAAATGCCACCTATAAAGCCAGAGGCTTTAACGGTGCAAAATGTTATTTTTCAAAATGGAAAAACTTTTTCACCCATTTTAGATGGATCTATTGAATTTGAATTAGATACAAATAGAGCTTCAGATTTTAATGTTAAAGTTTTTGATCTCAATGGAAAGTTTATTGATTCAGCTGATAATTTAGATGGTTTTTTACATTGGAGATGGGATGGTAAAGACCAAAGTGACAATTTAGTCCCATTTGGAATTTATATTTTATGTTTTATTGCGGATAGCGGAGAAATAAGTCATAATGAAGCGATAGTTGTTATTAAATGATAAAAATCTTTTTCATATTAATTTTTATAAATCTTTCATTTACTAATTTTATTGGAATGAATAATGGAGCACGTTCTCTTTCTATGGGTGATGCTTATGTTGCATTATCAGATGAATCTAGTGCAATATTTTATAATCCTGCAGGTTTGGCTAATATTAGTCATGTTGATTTTATCGCATCCAGACAAAGTTTGTATGGTATATCTGAACTTTCTAATGATATGCTTGCGATATCTTTTCCAACACCAATTTTAAGGACAGGATTTGCAGTTCAGCAAATTGGTCTATCTAATGAATATTTAGAAAAAATTATTTATTTGTCTATTGCTGGAATTATTAGACCTGGAAGTATTCCTCTTCGATTTGGAATGAATATAAAATATGAATCTGCAGAAGTAAAAAATTATGAAGCTATCAAATTAAACAATCCTTCAAATTTAGATTTAGATTTAGGTGTTTTAATTGACGTTACAAAAGATTTATTCTTAGGATATTCAGTTAAAAATGTCCTGGAGCCAGAGTTTGAATTTATTTCAATGAGTGATAAATTAGATAAAATACATACTATGGGGATATGTTATAATTGGAGAAAGTCAGTTAACTTTTTAGCAGATTATACATGGACAGATATTAATTCTCATTGGAATTTGGGCAGTGAAATATGGTTTTTTAATATTTTGGCTGCCCGTCTTGGTGTTTATAATAAAAAATTGACTGCAGGCTTTGGATTAAAAACAAAAAAATGGTCAATTGATACTGCTATTTTAACTCATGAAAATCTTGGCAGTACTTATCGTATGTCTTTTGGTTTAAGGATGAGTAGATGATTATGAGAATTTTTTTCTTAATATTCATACTTTTCTCTTTTTTACTTTCTTCAGTAGATATGGAAGGATTCTATGAAGGACAGTATGGAAGATCATATGAATCAGATATCTTTAATTGGAATATATGGGAACCTAATCTTTATTTGGAAACTAGATTGTATGGCGATCCAGTTGAAAATTCTAATTTTTATATAAAATTCTATTCGGATAAAGATTATTCTAATAGTGAGAAGCCACTTGCGGTATTAGCAGAGGGACACATAGCATTTAGTGGTGATGATAATAATAATGGCTTCCGAACTACATTCTTTACGCGGGAGAGTCAACATTACTGGTTAGATGGTTCTATGCTTGGTATTATTAATACTGGCTCTGTTAATAATGGTGGTAATGGGCAAGGTGTTCGCTTTGATTTTTGGCATACTTACAATGGAAGTATGAGCTATGTTTTTTCAGATTTTTCTCAAGATGGTGGGGACGATATACACCTTTTTAGATATCGACAATCTCTTTTTAATAATAAAATTAATACTGGATTATTTTTTCAGCGAAAACATTATCCTACTGGAGAAGTGAAGGATTATAATCAGGTTGTAGGTTATGATATAAAAATTCGTACTGGTAGGTATTATTTTACTACAGAAATTGCAGCCAGTGAGGTTCCTAGCGATTCTTTGATTAGTAATTTAACTAGTAGTTATAATAAGCAGGATTTTTTAAAATCTAATTTTGCTATAAAATCTGAGCTAAGAGGGCTAGTCTTTGGAACTCCAAAGTTAGGATATTGGTTTTTTATTCCTGGTGTTTTTTCATATGGAAATACCTATAGAAATTATATGGGTAATGA
>CEVN01027071.1_pt1 | contig 10357 bp, 10 predicted proteins | sample 427041 | NCBI WGS metagenome assembly CEVN01 (sample SAMEA2623463, study PRJEB7988) | marine metagenome | biome: marine biome (ENVO:00000447); feature: surface water layer (ENVO:00002042); material: "saline water (ENVO:00002010), including plankton (ENVO:xxxxxxxx)" | depth 5 m
GAAGATAATGATATCATCGGAGATGACGTCAATATAGCAGCCCGAATTGAACCATTCTCTGCGCCTGGCGGTATTTCAATATCAAATAAGGTTCATGATGCAATTGTGAGAGAGTCTGAGTTCAATACCAAATATATTGGTAAGCCTAAGCTAAAAGGCGTCGGGCAAAAGGTTGAGGTGTATTGTATCATATCTCATGGACTTCCAGAAACAGACCTTTCGCACGTTTCTGCCAAACTGGAGCATGAAGGATTCCAATGGAATATTAAAAATTCTTTGGGCGTTGCTGCTTCCATAGTCGGTCTGTTAATGCTGATAAACTTTTTGTTCTTAAGAATTGGATTTGCCGATGAGGAGGCAACCCCTTCCATAGCCATATTACCCTTTGAGAATAAAGGAGCAGAGGCCGATGAATTTTATGCCTATGGCATTAGCTCAGACTTGATTGCAGATGTTACAAGTGCTGGACTAATCAGAGTGGCAAGCCTAAGAGATATTGAAAAACTAGATTTTCAAGAAATGGAGACCACTGACCTAGCCAAAAAGTTATTTGTAAGATATGTTGCTCAGGGCACACTTTGGAAAATGGATTCAGTATTTCAATTATCGATGGAGATATTTGATACCAAGGAATCAAAGGTGGTGTATACCAGGCGCTGGCAGACTAGCTGGACTGACCTGGCAACCATAAAGAGTGATCTCTCCGATAACATCTTAAAGACGTTGGAGATTAAGATCTTGCAAGACCCTGAAAAGCATATATTGGAATCCAATCCTAAAGCCTACGCCTACTATCTTGAGGCCAAGCATAAATACGAAAAGCGGGAAGATAAAGATGATAATGAAATAGCAAGAGGATTATTAGATAGAGCTATCAAACTTGATGATAATTTTATAGAAGCTAAACTTTTACTTGGTGAGACCTACCATGTTGTGGGAGACTATGATAAGACTATGAGCATTTATACCAGCGCCCTGGGTCAGGCTGAAGATCTGGAAGATAAGGTTGCAATAGGGGACGCATTAGTTGGTATTGGACAAATACACAACCACAGAGGTGAAGATGATCAAGCTCATGATTATTATAAACGCGCTTTAGTGATTGCAGAAGAACTAGGGGATATGGCAAGAATAGGGAGTAGATTAACCGATATTGGGAATTTATATGAAAAAAGAGGTGATGATGATGAAGCGTTAGAATTTCATCAACGTGTTTTGAAAATAGATGAAGAATTGGGAAATAAGAACTATGAAACTCTAAATAATATTGCCATAATCTACGCTAAAAGGGGTGATGTTGATCAGGCGTTAAACTATTTCAACCGTTCACTTACTATATGTGAAGAGCTAGATGATAACGATGGTATAGCGCTCTTATATACAAACATTGGACTTCTTCACTATGTTAAGAGAGAGTATAATGAAGCAATAGAACATTTGAATCGTGGTATTTCAATATTCCAAGAGCTTGGTAGTAAGTATCATATTGGAAATAATTTAAATAACATTGGATATGTTTTTATTGCAATGGGAGAATATGATCAAGCAATAGAATATCAAAAACGAGGCCTGCAGATAAGTGAAGAACTTGATAATAAGGAAGGTATGGCTAATTCATTAAAAGGAATTGCTAATAATTACTCCAATATAGGAGAATATGATCAAGCATTAAACTATTTAAATCTTGGTTTGAAAATATGTGAAGAACAAGGGTACAAGCGGAAAATAAATAATTATCTGTACCAGTTTGGAGATGTTCATTTACTAAAAGGTGAATATGATCAGGCATCAGACTATTACAATCTTGCGCTCGAGAACATAGAAAAATTGGGAGATGAATACAGATTAGAAATGATAACTAATCCGTTCCTTGTAAGTAAATACCTTGGTAAGGAATATGATATCCAAGATCTCCATAAGTTAATCGAGAAAACGGATGAAATTGATTTTAAAACAAATTTTAGCTTATACAGACTATTAGATGATAAGCTTTATTTGGAAAAAGCCTATGACCAAATTCAAGAGAAAGGAAACGCTATGGAAGAAAATGTAAGGAAAAAGTTCTTTACCTTCCCAATTCCCAAAAGAATAATAGAAAAGTACAATAGCGAAAATTCCTAAAACTTTATACTTGTGGAGTTTTTTTCTGATAGTATAGGAGGATTGGTCTGATTAGTAGTAAAAAGGGCTGAATTGGACTGAATTCACTGGGCCTGTCACTGGCTTTATTTATGGAGGAATTGGTAGATTATGCTAACAAAAATCAAAACTATATGGATTATAAAACACTAATAACAGATATTCAAAATTTTCCTATTGATGGGGTTAGCTTTAAAGACATATCACCTCTATTAGCATCTCCTCAATTTGATGAGGTAATCCTTAAAATGGGTGAGTTAGTAGAAAAACCAGATTACTGGGTTGGCATTGAATCAAGAGGGTTTATTTTTGCAAGTGCTTTATCTGTAAAATTTGGTGGAGGAGTTATCCTCTGCCGGAAAGCAGGTAAATTACCAGGTAAAATTATAACTAAAACCTATGTTACTGAATACAGTGAGGATGAATTATCAATACAGTTAGGCACTGGCAAAGTTATCATTGTAGATGATGTTTTGGCTACTGGTGGAACTTTAAGTACAGTCAATTCACTATGTATTTCTGCAGGTTACAATGTTAGAGGAAGTTTAGTGCTTATTGATTTAAGATATGTTCCAAGGAGTAGTGAGTTTATAAATATCACATCGCCTTTTATTAAGAGTCTGATTCAATATGAATAATCCATTGGTTGTTTGTGCCCTTAAGGATGAATTGAAAATAGAAAGTTCAAAAATCGAGATATTATATACAGGTGTTGGAAAGATTAATGCTGCGATTTCTATCACTGAATTTTTATCAAAAAGAAAAATCCCAGAATATGTTATTAATTATGGCACTGCAGGTTCAAAAACAATAGAGGTAGGTAAAATTGTAGATTGTACAAAATTCATCCAAAGAGATATGGATGCAACAGGATTAGGTTTCAAAAAATACGAAACTCCTTTTGATATAAAACCTCCAAAAATAATCGACTTTTCATTCTTTGAAAACAATCCAATTAATCTTTATCTAACTTGTGCAACTGGGGACAGTTTTATCAATTCTGAAGACTCGCATATAGGTGATGTCGTTGATATGGAAGCTTATGCTCTAGCAAAAGTTTGTTTTAAGTATGACATACCTTTTATTTCATTCAAATTTATATCGGATGGTGCGGATAATAATGCCAATATAGATTGGGAAAAAAACATTAGTAATGGAGAAAATTTATTCAAATCAATGGTATTAGACCCACTCGCGCTTATTTAAAAGGTTATAAGTCCCACATCCGTGGGGCTTATAACCTTTGGGATAGAGGGTATTATTAGGCAGCTTAATCATTTTTGCATGAATTAATCTAGATGAATAATGATACAGACAATTAAATTGGTACTATGAAATAATTGCTTTTTTTTAAAAAAATATTTAGGTTAACAAAACAATCTTAAAACCTTGAAAAAAAGGCCCAAAAATGAAAAATACTAAAAAAGCGAATGAATTTATAGTCAACAATGATTTAGGTAATTCTGTACTGCAAATGCTTGGTCCTAATTACTTTGATAAAGTATTTGATGATAAGCGCGAAGATGATCAAATCCAAAAACTTGGTCAAATATTACTTGATAATAACCTCTTCTTTTTCCCAATAAAGTATCTAGAAGCTTTTTTAGATGGTCAGATTAATGAAGAGGAGTTAATTATGGGTAATGGAACCTTTACTTATCCTTTTGATATACAAATTGGCACACCTGATCTTGCTATAGAATTAGCTTTTGGAAGTGACTGCAAAAAAAATAAAAGTGCATCATCCTCAGGTAAAAAAGAAGAGTGGCTATATTACGGTGAGCATAGAGAAATGAAGAAACAAGTTATTGCAATGAGATTTAAGTTTACCGATAATAGACTTACATCATTTGAAGATAACAGTGAGAGCGCTTATATAGAAACATACGTTAATTATAAAGATTTTGATAATGATGCAAGCGCTGTTATGTCTTCTTATCATGTGAACACTCGTCGATTATTTGCGCAAGTTTCAGAAGGTCTAACTGAAGAAGATCAAATTGTTCAAGAATTATCAATTGGATATGTCAAAGATACTTCTTTAGATCAAATTAAAGACCTTTTTGAAAAGGATTCAGATCTTGATCGCAATATCGAATGGTTTGAAGCCTATAATACACAAGGACAATATGATTTAGCTAAATCAAGAATATATTTGGAAAAATTAACTCGGTACCAATATGGGACAGAGCAACATCAGTTGCATGCCAGCGAAATTAGTCATGCCACAAAAGTCTTAAAAGGAGCAGAGGCTGAGGATGATAATATTATTAGTTATGGGCAAGAGTTTATTGATAGATATAATGAACTTACTGAAAAAAGGAAAAAAATAGACTTGATGGATATTGATGAATTATCATCATGGGGATATAGTTTCGATGATGTTAAAAATTCTGATAGATATAAAAAGATATACAGTATAATAGAAAATAATTACCAAGAAAGTTTACCTTCGGAAACGCCATTTCAGAAAGAGTATAATGACTTTACTGCTGAGTATGAAATTTATAAAGAAAAAAAGAAGGGCTGTTTTATAGCTACCGCTACCATGGGTGACTATGATGATCCAACTGTTATAGGTTTAAGAGTTTTTAGGGATGAGTATTTAGATAAAAATAAATGGGGACGTGCTTTTATCAAACACTATTATGAATACAGTCCATTTTTTGCGAATGTCATCAAAAAAAGTACCCTATTAAAAAGAATTAGTTATAATATTATTGTTAAACCACTCTACAACATAAGCACTAAAATTACTAAAATTAATAATCTCTAATGGATGTTTTAGTTCTAATTAACGATTTTCTTAGTTCAAATAAAAGTAGATAGCTAGCTTTAATACCAAGTACTGATTATAAAGCCCCACATTTGTAGGGTCTCTTATTAGTATCCTTATTGTTAGGTTTTAGTATTACAAATAGAGGAGTATTTGAAATCTTTGGTTTAATAGTAGTAATTGGTTCCTTTTTTTGTGGGTGTAGAAGTAAGGCAAAATACTAAGAAATTCGGGGTTTGACTCATCAATCTGTATTTGAACAAATTAATGAATTATATCTAAATATTGCAGAGGACGAGCGTTTATAAAAATTAGTTTCGGAAATGATCGAAAACTCTAATTTGAGAAAAGATTTAAGTCTTGCAGATCAAGTTAGTTTTTAATTTGCATTATTAACCGGATTGAGGAAAGTTGAGAATATTTATTTACAATACATAGATGGAATATTAACAAATAATGCCCTTGATATAATTGGAATGAACTTTTAAAGAAAAAATATGCAAAAGAGACTTGGGAAAAATACAAAAGAGGACCCTATAGTGATTTTGTTACCTTTTTTGAAACATTTAGAGCTGAGGTAAAATAAGTAGCACTTTCCTAAATACATTTAAATCTAAGCATAAAATATAGCCGGCTACTTTTGTCAATGAGGTAACATGGGTAACTTTATATTCTTTATAAGATTATCCTGCAATTATTCCAATAATATCAAATAGCAAAAGGTAAAGATCTGTTATCTCTAATTCTCCATTCATATTCATATCAGAAGCCTCAAATGCATGATCCATAACTGGTTGGTAGCTACTTATCTGATCACAAAGAAATAAAATATCTAGGATATCTATTTCCCTATTAAAATCTATATCTCCAATAATATATTGCTCTATCTTCCAATTCCAATATAAAACATGTAATGAATCAAGAGGATTTATTGTTAAAGGGGCATTATTAACATTAATATCCATAAACAAATGGTCTCCGTAATCATTTGGGTCTGAAACGCGGATAAAAGCTGAAATAGAAGGGGTGCCGTATGGTGTACATCTTGTATCTGCCCCCACAACGTTAGCTGCCATTAATGAAGCCATTAACTTTTCTTCAAATGTACCATATTGGGTTAAAAATGCTTCTTCCATATCATCAAGAATTGATTGACCAAGTAAAATATTTCCTTGAATTGCGTATGTGTCTCCAATCTTATGTCCTTTGAAATCGGAACAGTTTTCTCCTGTAAAAGCAGCGCTTCTTCCACCTTCCAAAAGATCTACAATACCATATTGTCTTATAGTGGGATCATTCTGTGCATCATTTTCAACGAGCCAATCAATAATGTCCTGTGGCTCATATCCTTGTTCCATTAATGATGAGGCGCTATCTTGATTAGAAGCATTCCAATAAGATTGGGTATGAATTGCTCCAAGACCAGGACGTATATCACTTATAATAATAGAGCCCTGTATGCATGATGCTCCAGCACTACCAATTTGCCCAGTCAAGGTATCTACGGCAACAATAGAGAACGTATCATTTGATAGTAAAATATTACATAGAGACAAAATTATACATATTCTCTTATTTGAAAACTTTTGAGCATATTTTTTTACTTTATATATCATATTATTTATACCGGCGTTTATTACTGAAAAAATCAAAAAGATTTCACTTTATTTCAAAATTAACTATGTCAATACAAAAACTTGTGAACTACACATGCTCTGCATGACATATGGGGCTATGATTTACTTAGTAATTCTTTATTCACCTTATAAAATCTAAAGATAAAGTCCGTTCCCTATTTGCTTTTTGATGGGTATTTTAGGATATCAATTATTCAAAAAATATGGAAAAAGAAAATCCTTTAATCAGTATCTGTTTTAATATTTTTATTCCAGTTTTGATACTAAAAAATGGAGATAACTGGATTCATAAAATATTACAATTATTAGACATTGCCAAGTTACCTGTTCAATTTCTGGATACTATAAATTTGTCATCAATGGCATTTCTTATTGCACTCATATTTCCAGTTGGATATTTCATCTACGATTTTTTAAAAAGGAAGAATGTAAATGTAATTTCAATTTTGGGTTTTATTAATGTTTTATTAACAGGGGGAATTGGAATTTTTGGAGAAAGATTTGGTCTTTCAAAAAACTGGTTTATAGTTAAAGAAGGGGCTTTACCATCCTTTATTGGTTCGGGGTTGATCATCTTAAGGAAGCTTAGAAAAAATTCATTTAATAAAATTTTATTAAATGATATCATCTTTGACAATGACAAAATTAACAGTTCAATACAATATGAAAAGCAAAATGAATTTGAAATCATAGTTCATAGAGCAGGATCCCACTTCATCATAGGACTTTTTATGAGCTCCTTTATCCAATTTATCCTAGCCTCTCTTATTGTGACCTCAAATCCTGGTGAGTCTTTATTCAATGAACAGGTCGCAACTATGACCTGGGTAAGTTTTTTAGCAGTATTTGTTATTACCATGTCTATTGTTGGTAAAGGATACTTAGATTTAATATCTGGAGTTGAAAAAATTACGGGTCTTGGAAGAGAGGATTTCTTAAAAATTTAAAATTAATTTCTTACACACTTATAATGCTTAATGTGTGTAGTCCTCTTGGTCGTATTTCCTCTTTAAAAAAAAAGACTGATATTAACTGAAACATGCAATTTTATATTCTACCTAGATTAAAAGTCATCAATAATTTTATTTCCAAATAAATCAATAACATCATCTTCGGTTGTATTTTTTAATTAACATTCGATGTTTTCCTCGTCCTCCATTAGAGAAATATAGTCTTCGTCTTTGGCAAATTCAGGTAAACTATAAATAGGAATCAATGCCTCAGTAATGATCTCTATGTTGGGATCAGACATTAAATCTAAATCTTTCAAAATATGTGAATCTTTTTTCATATGGAAATAGAATTATTAAATGTTGGTAGACGAGAAAGAATAATGTCCAATAAAGTATAATATATTTATCGCACTTATCGGTTTAGGAAGATAAGACCGGGCAGTAAAAACTTGGTTGTAATTGCAAGTTTAACTGCTATAAAGTAATTATAAATAAAAATGTATTTCATAAATGATAGAGTCGCTTCTGAAAGACTATTGACGTTAATTTTGAATCAATAAAGCATGAGTTGATTAGCACTACAATGGACTATTATGTAGTTAAATCAATAATTGTCCTCTGTCTACTCGTAATCATCTGTGTTATTTTTAGTTCCGTAACTGTTAACATATCTTTTATCTTTACATCCTGATGCGAAAAGCATAAGTAGAGTATTTAAAATTAGAAACATCATAACAATTAACTTCGACCAAGTTCCATTAACTCTTCTGTTGTCCATTTACGGGTTCCCTTATCAATATGCCTTTTACTTTTTATGATTTTAACCCTTTTGTTTTTGTGTTTCATTTAATGACCTTTTTGCTAGGTATACTTTTGACTAAAATTTGGATTGATAATTAATTGTGGTGATATTTTTGTAAAAATTATTTTACGGGCTAGACTAAAGTTTTTTCGTAAGGACTTTCGCGTACCATATCACTAATTCTAGGAATTTCAATGTCTTTTTCTCTTATATACTTTCTCCCAGCAAGCGCTAGTAGAGCCAAGCCAACCATCAAAATTGCTATACTATGATTTAATGCGTCAGTACTATTCAGATTCTCAAAACTTATTATTCTTGCAAGATTGAACATGCATATATATAAGGGATATCTAACAGGTATTTTCCCTGAATCGAAATATATTTGAATCATTTGAATAATCTCTAAATAAATAAATATGAGCATAATACTTGATACGCCAACTGTCCCGTCAAGAAACATCAAAATCAGTTCTTTTGCACACAAAAAAACGACTATGGCAAGTATCGTTAGGTGTAAAACCTTTTCAATCACTATTAGTATATTTTTGATTATAGTGTTAATGGTTGCCATAGAATCAAAACACCTTTTTCCTAATAATATTAATAATTAAACAAATAATAAAAACGCTCATAACGCTCAAAATATAGTAGATAGTCTATACAAAGTACAAAACCTTTTTTTAAAACAATTATTGATGAATCGTAAGTCACCCACTAAATGTGAGGTTCATTCGAAAATGAAACTTACCTGATAAAAAGACGACCTTCATGCTATAGTCTTAGTGTTTTAAGATCAGGCCAAAATTGGAATAGGGTAAAGATCAATTATACACAAAGCCACTCTTAAGAAACTGTTAATCAGAATATAAAGATATAAAAGTATCTGACAACTGCTTTGCGAACAGGAGGTCGGGAGTTCAAATCTTTGTATCCCAGTACTTAATAAATACCATTTCTTTATTATTAAGCATTAAATCATATTTATACATAATTATGTAAATGTGGTATACTTATAATTTTATGTCTAGTGGATGATTATTAGATTTTGTTAAGGAGATTGATATGAAAAGATATTTTTTACTTTTTTTACTTTTTAGTTGTTGGAGCTGCGAAGACGGCCAAGACTCAAATCAACAAAATAGTGCAATTATTGGTTCATGGAACTTTGTTAGTGAAAATGGATTTTCAGATTATGATTGTACGGAACCAAATGATGATGATGAACTCAATTTACCTGGGGCATCTATTTATGGGATTTGTAATATTTCTACAAATGAAATTTCTCAATCAATTAACTATGAAATTACAAAAGAATGGATGTGTGCAATGATGGATGGAACATTATTAGATGACGGAAGCACCTGTACAAGTTACTATTATAGCTATTCTGTAAATATGGATGAGTACGCGGAGGAAATATGTCAGGGTCTAATAGATCAATCGAACAATGGGGCATGGAATGCATCAACTGGAACTTGTTCGATGGTACAAAATGACTTTGCTACATATACCCTAAGCAGTGATGCTACATTAATGTACCTCATTAGAGGTGAGTGCGATTGTGAATCTGATAACTGTTACTCGGAGTCTGAAGTTGAATGCAATTCATTAGGAGGTGAATGGGTTATTGAAAATGATACATTAGAAATCTCAATGAATAATGAAAGTCTTACTCTGATAGATAAGGATAGATGGGATGGTGGTTTCTGTGATTGCGAAGAAAGTAATTATAGTAATTGTAATTCTAACTTAAACGAAAGTGAATGTGCAAGTGTTGACGGTTATTATGATGAGGGTGGAGAGGATTGCCACATTACTGTCTATGAAAAGAACTGATAGATTTTTTATTTCTTAAATGAACAAAAAGGCTTGGCATTTTAAAAACTAATTAAAAAAGCTAAAGAGGTCACGTCATAGATACACGCAAATTTGCTTTTGTAGCTCATCCTTTGTCATCTGAATATATAAGGAATGTAGTACACATACCTGACAAGCTAGCAACCAGGTGGGTCATGAAAGTTTTGGAGAAAACTATAGCATATTCACCGCC
>CEVN01159809.1_pt1 | contig 10342 bp, 19 predicted proteins | sample 427041 | NCBI WGS metagenome assembly CEVN01 (sample SAMEA2623463, study PRJEB7988) | marine metagenome | biome: marine biome (ENVO:00000447); feature: surface water layer (ENVO:00002042); material: "saline water (ENVO:00002010), including plankton (ENVO:xxxxxxxx)" | depth 5 m
CAGACCCATGAAGGTAGGAACCTGCACCTGACCAAAGGCAGGAGCGGTAGAACCTTGGGCAGCAGCGGTGTCAGGTGCGCCGGTGTTATCGTAAATCATGTCGATGCTACGCCTCTCCATCAGGTCATAATAGACTTTCGGGTGCATACAAATTGAAGTCAACTTTTCACCTTGGTCGCCCAAAAGTGATTTAGCTTCAACAATCTGACGAGGTCCAAGAATGGTTGGAGTGTCACCAGTCTCACCATCGACAGCCAGACCTGCATAAGCAGCAGAGCTGGTGTCACCAACAGCGCCGAACACGCCAGCCAGACAAGACAGCAGATCCTTTTGGCGCTGGTTCGCGATGTAATCAGCGATTTTTGCGCCAATGGCAGCCATCGGATCAGAGCCCGCAGCAAGTGCGGCTAAATCTCTGCTCTCGAAGGCTCTCCCGCGATGGAGTACGGCAGCCACTTGCTTATCAGCAGTGATCTTGCCAGGAGTCAGTGAAGAGCTATCCGTCAGACGCTCAAAATCGCCTGACAGGTTGGCCTTGTAAAAAGGCACTTGAACGAAATCACCACCGTCCTCTGAAGCATTCAGCTCCGCCATGGGTTGCACCACACCGCTAGCCAAAAAGGCATCACGCTGAGTGGTTTGCTCAATGACGTAAGGCGTAAATACCTCGGGGATGATGATGTCAGAGCGAAGAGTCGCCATGACAGATCCTCAAAAAAAGATGTTTACGGTGTGGGCACAGCCCTATTCAGCGCAGCACAGCTTTGCCTTGCTCATATATTAACGGTTCGCAGCAGCTTTCAACCTTTCATACAGATCCCGATCAGTGCGGAACAAACGCGACTGTTCAGTCAGGTTGAAGGTCTCCTTACTAAACGGGTTCTTAGTGCCAGGCGGAATGTCACCACCTGCACTGCGACCAGCAGGAGCACCGCTGCCAACAGGCTTCGGAGCTTTCTGCATATAACTAGGCAAAGTTTTTGCCCACTCGCTGATCGGCTTGCGTTCGTAGCCATTGACGACAACAACAGTGCCATCAGCTTCACGTTCGATCTGATCTGGCTTCAAAAGATCAGCCTTAAACACAATGCTTGGATCATGCACAACGTCAGCCAAGGCAGTGTTAGCAGGTGCAATCAGCTCAAGCTCACGGACGCGAGCCTCTAGCTCTGCGATGCGCTTGTCCTTCTCCGCCGTCGCCTCACGGAATTGCTGCTCCAAAGCCTGTCGTGCTTCGGTGTATTTGCCCTGCTTCTCCAGGTCTGCTTGTTCCGCCTTAGCTTTGAAGTCCAGTAGCTCCTGAATGTCAACGCCATCAGGCACCGCCTTTGCTTTTGCAACTGCTTTTTTATATTCATCCAACAACTCGGCGTTTTTACGCCTCATTGCATCGAGTTCTGCTTGAATCTGCGAATTGTCGCTTGACTGCTCCACAGGAGCGGTGTTTCCTTCGGACATGAATTAGCCACAGGCTAAATTACAAATACAGGTTATCAGCTCCATTTGATTTTGTTGGCCCAGAAAGCCGCACTCATTTTGCCCTTAGCGATATTTTTCGCATGACGTGCCTTAAATGACGCACGCTTGTCCTTATCAGCCTGCGATTCTCCCTTGCGCGGCGGCTTTGTGTTAGCGCCTTGCTGACCGAAACGAATAAGCTTGACCCGATCACCCTCCTTCGCCAAAACGACATGGCTTTTCTCCGGATGGCTTGGCGTGCGTTTCGGCTTGTTGAAAGCCGATAGGCCATAGCGCTCAAGTCGTGGGTCTTTTTTCTTAGCCATCACTTCTTCTTCTTTTTCTTTTTGATTAGATCGGCGTCAGCAGTTCGCGCACCGCCTTTGCCCGATACAAAACTGTTGACCCGGCCCATTGCCCATGCAGCCATTGACACATTGCGCGATCCGCTTGACAGATATGCACCTTGGCCGCGCCTGTAAACAGCAGCCAGCTGCCCATAGGTGAAGCTTGTGCCCTCAGCCTTTTTTCTTAGCGCGGCTTTTGTTGCCTCGCTTAGTGGTTTTGCTTTTGGTGCCACCTTGCTTGGTCCTCGATGCGGAAACAGCTTTGATGTCGATGAACTCCCCAGCCTTGTAAGCCTCGGCAGTCCGCTTGATCTCACGGGCTTTAACAGCGCGGTTCTTTGCACCAGACAGGTACTTCTTCGGCAGACCAGTGGCCTTGTCCTTCGGAACTCGTCGCTGCTTGCGTGCCATCACTTTTTCTTTTTCTTGGGCTTTTTCTTACCCATAGCCGATTGAGGCTTTTTGGGTCCGCTATAACCAGGCATCACTTGTCTCCTTTGGGCTCTTCTGTTTTAGCAGCTTTCTTCTTCGCTGCGGGCTTGGCCTTTGGTTTGGCCTCTTCACCCTGCACAGTGAACTGGTACTTAGCTGGAAGCGTCATGAGGATAACGACGGCGGAGCTGCTCCAAGGTTAGCTCTGTCCCATCCTCACTTACAAATCTTCGTATCGCATTGGTCGGGCCATACTTCCGAGCCAGCCGATTAAAATATGGCACCTTTTCAGGACCAAGGACGTCAGCCTTGGTTTCTTTGCTCTGATTGTGCAGCCACTGACCATAACTTTGATTGGCAGGCACCAAGCCATCACGGCTGCGACGTTTGCCAGGCTTTGGCGGTGGGATGCCTAATCTCTCATAATCAATCAGAGGCACTGTCGTTGATCTGCAGTTGAAATGCTGTGGCGGTGTAGGCCCTTTGCCATATTGAAATTCTTGACCATCTAAAGCGCGGCAAATCGCAGAAGTCCTTGAGTCCAGCGTGGCAATGTATCGATATTTGCTGCTGATGTCTTGATTCTGCGTGTAAACAGCTTGGCTGGCGGCGTTCGCGACTTGATTAACGCTAGTGCGAACCATGGCTTTGATTTGATTGTTCGGGACAGCGATCAGCTGCCGTCGCAAACGCCTTGCGATTTTGTCCGATGACTCGCCAAGCAATAATCCGTTCCTGACCTCTTTCGTAAACACCTCTGCTTGCTTACCAGCCAAGCGCCTGTATGACGCAGCAAGCGTCGCACCGTTCGGCAACGTTATTGTTGTGCCGTCGCCAATACTTAGTCGAAACGGCTTTGGCGTTCCGGTCACTGCAGCGCCAAGATCATCGCTCAGCGTTACGACGTTGTAAGTCGTCGGGTCGATCGTCGCCACAGCCTCCGCAAACTGTGGGCTGATCTGCACACTGCGCACCTGTGACAGCAGGTCATCTGGCAACTCGCCATCTAGCACTCTGGTTACGAAGCGTGCTTGCAATTCCACCAACCCCTGCAGTTCCTCAACAGACAATGCCGTTGCAGTGCCAGCCCAGCCATCAAGCGATCCTTTCAGCTGCGCCAATATCGCTCTCAATCGCGCCGCCTGTGTAGGCGTTGGGTCTGCGCCAGTGCCAGCTAAACGCTCTATCGCGTCAATGATCAAATCGTTGTAAGTACGTGTCACACGCCTCGCAACGCTGTTGCTGAAGCGATTTAAGTCAACCGCGTTTCGATACAGCTCCGCAGGTGTGCTCATGTTTCTTCCAGGCCAAGACTCTTAGGATCATCGATGCAAATAACAGAAACATCAGCGCCAGCGCGTAAAGCACCGCCAACAATATCGGTAAATTCCATAACCACATCAATGTCATAGAGGTTGATCCTGCTTTCTGTTACAGCACAGCAGTTACCACCACTGAACCAAGTAACTCTGACAATCGCGTAGACGTCATTACTTAGTGATTGCTGCGAATAAAACAGAAGCCGCTGCTGTGGTTCAAAATTCCTGTGGCTCAATTTATCCATCCAGCTCATCTTCGCCCTCCGGCTCTGCTTCTGGCATTCTGCCCTCATCCTCAGGCTGCGACGTTGGTTCAGGCTGCTGCATTTCGATCAGTCCACCATTTTGCGTAGCCTCAATCTCCTGCTCGACATCAAAGTCATCACCAAGCACCTCTCCAGCTTCTAGCTGCAATAACAGTGTCTCTTGTGTGATAGTGCCTGCGGTGTAGAGCTGCAATAACGCTTGGATCTCCTGCGGGTCAAGCCTGATGCCCATGAAATCACGGTTGACCAAGCTACTGCCAGCAATGCGTTCCTGCATGTACTCAGCATGGAATCGCAGGCAATTATCGATCATGTCTTGCATCTGCTGCGCGACAACCATCATGGTGCTGTCGCCTTGACTGCGGTCAATGCGTTTGGCTTCTGCTGTTTCAGCAGACAACTTGCTGCCGAGGATGCTGGCCAAGCCCAAAGCATTAATCTGCTCAGCAATACGATCAAGCTGCTTGAACTGCGCTTCGTAGCTGTTGCCACCTGGCTCAATGTATTGAGCAGACGCACCTTCTGGGAGTGCCATTGCTTCGCCAGGTCCTGCGCTGATCTCTTCCGCTGCCGCAGGGAAACCAAACAGAGCCAACATCGGAACAGCGGAGATGTGAAGCTGATTGCTTAGATCAGACTGAACCTGATAATGCTGAAGATTTAGCTCTGCAATATCAGCCAGCGGTGGGAGCGACTCCAGGACGCCCATCCTGTTTGAGTAGGCAACACTGAACGGAATTTCGCTCAAACTGGTGCGACCTTCGTCAACAATACGAAAATCGCCTTTCTGGTCTTTTTGATGAATCTCGAATGCGCCAGGCGTCAAGACTCGCACCTGTTCAACCTGCTTTTCGCCGTATAGGCCATCAGGAACGATGATCTTTTCAGCTAAACGCAGTTGCGTCAGTCCCTGCTTGCCGTCTTTTAATTCGGTTCGCCATCCAAGAATGTCTCTAGGGCTCACCGTCACCCAGTAAGGGCGACCGTTGTCACCAGCCTTTGGTGCATCAACTAAGACACCAACGTGCCCATACCTTATGCAAACCCTGCTAGCCGAAAACAACCACGTCTGTAGATCGTTGCCTTGCAAGTCAACGTCGAACAGTTGCTCGCGAATCACATCTGGCACGTCATCAAGACGCACAGGCTTACGGGTCAACATGCCCGCCAACATCCGCTCGAGCCTGACGTAATATGGCGCAAGAACAGAACGCAGCAATCTGGCGTCGTAGCTGATGTCTTGTTCCCTTGGCTCTTGCGGCAGATATTTCCTGTGGCCTTTCCTGATCTTGTACGTTCCACCCAGCAGGGTTTCGATCAGACCCCAGTGGGACTCCATGTTGACCCACGCGCTATTCGGATCATTCACCTGAGTGACGTTGCCTACACGTTGCCGCCCAGAAAACCCTGAATACACAGCTAGAACCCACCCGATGCCTGCAGTTTAAGGCAACGTGACATCTTTGACGATCTTGGCTTTGCCGTTTTCATCGACTTTTATTAGCTGATGTTTCCGGGGTTCGCCGTTTTTAGGCCGCAAAATGCGACCGACAGCTGTGACTTTAGGTTTGCTCATTAACGCAGTCCTCTTGGCATCCTGAAACCACGTCGAGTTTTGTTTACAGCCTTCAATGCTTTTTTGGGATCTTTGTAAAACTCTAGCGCCCTCTCAGCCCTAAGATTCCCGCGCGTCATCTTTTGCGTTGGACGCCGAATCATGCTTGAACCTGGCTGGTTGCGAGTATCAGCAGTGCGTGCAAGATTTGCCTTGGCACGTTGCTCGCGCCCAGCCTTGCGTCGTGCTGCACGTTTAGCAGCAGTTTTTGCCTGCAAGCGCTGAGCAGCTTGTACGGCGGGATTACTTGGCTCGCCAGCGGCTTTACGCGCAAGGCTTGTCGTGGGTTTCTTTATAGAACCGGACTTAATCGCAGCGTCATAAGCCTTGTCAGTTGCTCTCACGTCATCCTGGATTTTCCTGAGACGCGCTTCGTTTCTTCGGTCGCCAGCCTTCGTTCGACCCCTTGGCTGGCGAGACATCTCAATAGCAGCACCCATGCTGTCAGCTCGCGTTTTGCCGCCAGTTCTACGAGCAAATTCAGCTTTGCTCATTTCAGCGCCACCCTTTCTAGCCAAAGGTGCATTGTCTAATTTTTTCTGCGTTTCTTTGAAAAAAGCTTCTTGTTTTCTTCTGGAAATATCAGCTTTAGCAGCCTTTTTCCCTGCCTCAAATCTTGCAAATTCCTGACCAGTCATGTCAACTTTTTGAAGACCCCTAAGCTTGCGCGTTTTGCCAATAGTTCCCTTAGGAACACTCGTCATTGCTTGATCCCCTGGGCTTAAAAGATTTGCTTTTGCGCCGCCACCTGCTCGCCTGTTGCCTGCGCTTGTAAGCCGTGCGCCTCTCCCACCTGTCTGGCCAACATAGCCCTTAGGAGCAAAGCGCCCCCTGGCATCTCTGACGTAACGGCGAGCCATGGCGTGTCTAAATCATCAATACAGTCTAATGCCCGTGCTGCGACCAGCACGCGCATGAAGCATCGAAAAGTCTCTGTAGACCAGATAGCCCAAGGCATCATTCATGTGATCATATCCAGCATCTTTGTCTGGGGTGGCGTCTTCCTTGTAACTCTGCAGCTCTAAGCATTCAATTGTACGTTTGCAATGAGACGCGATCTGCAATCTCACCTCACCCTTGCCGTTTTCCAACAAAGCCTGAACAGAAGCCACCCGATCACGTACGGGAGGATTTGCTTTTGGCGATTGATTGCTGAAGCCATACGACTCAAGGATCTGAATGTCAGTTCTGCTGGCATTCGTGCTCCTATTGCTACCACTGGCGTCAGGGTAGACGTAGACCTGGCGGCCATTAGCTCGTTGTCGTATCTCTTGAGCCATGGCGTCGGTGTCATGCGCACCGCTGATCTCATCAATCACAAGAAGCTTGTTGCCAAGACGAACACCGATAACGGCTGACATGTTGCCAATGTTGAAGTCAACGCCAACACGCAGAGGTTCGTCGCTGACGTCAGGGATGTCAGTTGTGACATGCTTGGCTCGGTCGAAACGGTCATAGACCTGACCCGTCGTCAGGTTTGTGAACTCGCCCATCAAATAAGCCTGCAACAGGCTGGGGTCATAGTTCGCCTCTAAGCGCTCTATGAAGTCTTGTGGCAGGTGCGGATTATCTGCTGTTCGCATTTTGATCAACTTGCGGTCAGACCGTTGCTGCGCCTCCTCTGTGCCAAACGTGTTCCACATCCAGCGAAAGCCTTCTGGCGTTGATGCAGCACCGAACTGACGCACGTTGCCAGAACGAAGACGACCAAGGATCTTCGGGAATGCTTTCTCAGCGATGGCTGGCGTCACAGTATCGATCTCATCAGCCAACACCCAGGCAAGGTTGAGGCCGATGATGCGTGACCAGTTTTCAAAGCTGCGGCACAGGATCTTGGTGTCACCGCCAGGCAGGTGCAAAACGTATTCCGCCAGGGGTGACGCTCTGAAGCTGTACGGGATGTCATAGTGCTCCAGAAATGCCTCAAAGTCGTTTTGCCAGATGTCACGGATTAACGGGCCTGTTGGCTCCATGACGCAGCCAACGAAACCTTGGTTAGCAATGGCAAGGGCCAAAGTCTTTGCGCAAAGCGCTCGCGTCTTGCCTGCTCCGTAGCCTGCGGACAACCCGATAATTTGCGTTGATTGATCTTCAACAAAGGCACGTTGGCCCGGATGCAGATCAGCTTTGATGCGTTCAACCAAGCCGTCTGCAGATTCTTGAGTCGGCGGCGTAGCAAATGCCAACAAGGGTTCTGGCTCTGTCAGCCCAGCCAGTAACGACATCAGATATCGAAGCGCAACAGCTTCGCTTGCGTCTCTAAGGCTTTGATTGCGGTTTGCACTTGATCATCACGACCAGCACGTTTTTCGTATTCCGCAAGACGTCGCACAGCAGCGGCCAACCATTGAGGCCGTTCAATCGCTGAGTCTTCTTCAATCAACTTGCGTGCGCGTGCAAGGTATTCATCAGTCTGACGACTGGACAAATCCCACTCAGTCGCGGCGTATTGAAGGATGTCAAAACGCGACCAAGATTTAATGAGCAGCTGATAGATAGTGTTAACGCGCTCTTGGATTTCTAGGTTGGTGGCTTTTTTACCCATGCCCCGAGTTTACAGGGGTTTGCGACAAGGGTAGCTTAAATGCGGGTGCGGTGATGTGCTTTGCGCCAATAGTCGGTTAAGCGTACGACTTTGTCTTCAACGAGGTGCATCGATGAGACGGTGGCCTTGAATTCGCCGACCATGACTTGAACGCAACCATCTGGGAGGGTACGGATTTTGGGATTGGGCGTAAGCGCGTGCGAGGCGTCGTTCATAGCGTATGAAGGCGTTGAGGTCATTTTGGCGCTGGATAGCGCGAAGAGAATCGTCTGTGGTCATGTTTAGTGAATGTTGTTGTCGGGGGATGGATCGGACCTCAACCCGCCCTGCCTTTCCCTGGTACACCTCAGGGTGTTGTATAGCTTTCAGCCTGTGTTGCATCACAGGCATCAGGCTCCCCGACGTGGTTTTAAGCAAAGCCGTTAGCTTGTGGCTTATCAGGTTTGCGGCGTTGATTGCGTTTAGCTGCGCGTTTAGTCATACGTTCATTGACGCCAACCCAAATCCAAGAGTCAGCGTTACCTTCTCGGTTACGTTCACGCGAAGGTTTGCATTTTTTACTGCCGCAATCGTGCGTACCTGCCATCAGTTTTGCTCCTCGATTGTATAAGCAAAGCCGCAGTTTTCAGCATTGTGCTTGAGGTCTGCTAGCTCTTGTTCTGTGTAGGCGTAGTCGTACCACTGCTCAACGTTGTTTTTGTAAGCGGTGAGAACGTAAGTGGTTGAGTCAGGCATTGAGAGCTTAAGGAGGTTGTCTTTTTCAAGTTTGGCCTGTGTTGCTTCAAAGTGCTCAAAGAGCCTGAGGCTTGAGTTGTGCCAGTCCATTGGTGTTGAGGGTAGAGGTGAAGGCCCTGTCTCCAGGGCCGTGGATGTAATCAGCAGAAGAGGCCAGCCAGTTTGATTTGTTCGTTAGCGGCTTGGAGTTCCTGGACCTTCTCGGCGTCACCAGGGGCGTTGCGCTTGGTGAAGGCGTCGATCATCTGCTGGTTCTGCTTGATGACGAAAGCGATTTCGGAAGCGGTCATTGGTTTGAGGTGTTGAGTGAGTGGGAAGCGTCCCCGCCTCCCGATGTCCATAGTATGGCATACCAGCGCAGGAAGCGCAAGGGCATGAAAAAGGGGCCTTGCGGCCCCAGTGCTCACTCAAGATCGTCAAGCGAATTTTGCAGGTCGATGTTGAGGTCTCCGACGTAGTCGGCGAAGTGCTCAAACAAGCACTCATAGTGGTCGGCCTCTTGCGGCGTCATCAGTTGCTCAAGAGCAGCTCTGATCTGTAACGCGCGGTTGAGGCGTTCTTGCTCGGTCATGGTTCAGTTGTCGAGGTGCAGGGGATCTCTCCCGCAACCGTTATGGCATACCAGCCATGACGCGTCAACCCTCAGCAGCTAACGCGCAAATGACAGTGCAGACGATCGGTTCAAGCTGGTGACGTGGGATGCCCTGATAACGACGCGTCACGGTTTCAATCGCACGGTCAATCGTCTGACGCCCTGCACGCTTTGTGAACAAGCGATCACGAATCAGCTCTTGCCGCGTGCAGTTCATGATCTTAGCTTCGCTGTCGAGCATCTTGCGCTCCTCAGGTGTGACAGCAAATTCAACGCGAGGCAATTTCTTAGACATCAAAAGTCGTATGTGGGTTTCTGTGGTTGCGTGAAATCACGCGGGCTTGGTCCTGCTTCGATCTGCTCAGCACCGGGCTGATCACGCAGCAGGTTGCGATGGTTTTTGGCAATGCTGCCAGGAGCAGGGCTGTCGAGGTCTTCCAAGGTCCAGTAGCCCTTGGCGATGCCCTTGCGCAGCGTGGACATCACAGACGATAAATCGTAAAGCGGTTGCATCAGTAAGGCCGTGACGCTTTGTAGTCCGCATCGGCCTGCGGGTGCAGGATAAAACGACCAGGCAAGGCACCTTCAACGGCTGGACAGTAGGTGCAGTAGCGACCCAAATGGTCGTAACGACCCATGCAGTAGGGCGCAGCAGGCCGCACGCGGCCATCCATCTGGTTCAGGGCTGATTCCATGTCTCCGGCACGAATCGCCTTGTATTCGGGCAAACAGCCTTCTTTGGCGTTCATCGGAACAGCCGCGAACACGAAATGCTCAGCAGCCTCAGGTTCAAACAATTTCATCAGAGCTTCCAGGAAGGCTTGCGTTGTTCAGGGGCGTTGTCTTCCAAGTAGACGGCGTAACAGGCGTCACGCAGCCACCTGAAGCAATCAGGCAAGGGCGAGGCAAACTCGCCGACACCTTGCCTTGATTGAATGTCCTCAATGGCGCCATCAATGGCACGCATGAGATCGTCTGGTTGTAGCTCGTCAGGGACGAGCTGGCACCAAACGTCCAGCGCCTTCGGCTTGGA
>CEVN01014028.1_pt1 | contig 10322 bp, 10 predicted proteins | sample 427041 | NCBI WGS metagenome assembly CEVN01 (sample SAMEA2623463, study PRJEB7988) | marine metagenome | biome: marine biome (ENVO:00000447); feature: surface water layer (ENVO:00002042); material: "saline water (ENVO:00002010), including plankton (ENVO:xxxxxxxx)" | depth 5 m
TGAAAAAGTTTTGAAGTTATCTCATAATTTCACAACTCCTGACGACTTAATTTTATTTAGTCTTTCAATTTTAGCGATTTGTGTCGGATACTACCTAATTAACAGAAATTAATTAAAACGTTTTCTGAATAATTAGATTTTATAATTTGCTAAAAACTATATCCAACACTTACTCCAAAAGGAATATAAAGAATATCAGGATGAGGAAAATCATTATCAACAGGCTTCTTTAATTTTCTAATAGGTATAGGAGGCTGTAAATATATCCTAAAATTAAATTTGTTTGACTGTAGTGGTTGAAATCTATAACCTATGACCCCATACAAAATATAAGGCCAGGTTGTTTTTCCATATAGCATTGTACCTCCTAATCCAAATTCAAAAAAACTTCTTCTTTTGCCAATATTTGCTGTAAAATGATGAGGTATTGTTAAATAATCTTCTATTGGAGAACAAGATATTCCCCAAAAGGAAATACAAAATTCCTGATTATACCCTAAGCCAAGCTTAGTACTGAGAAAATTAGATTTTCCAACTAAATATTGTTTCTCATAATTAATTGATATTCTTGATGCATCACCTAATAAATTTAGACTGATATTATTTAATGGCCTATCTTGTGTCCAAACTACTTTATTACTTAACAAAAGAAATAGAAATAGAAATATTAATTTTAAATTCATAAGACAAAAAAATTTATTCAACAATTATTCTCTTTTCTAATGCTCCATCATCATATATGTAAAATAGTAATATATTTCGTTTTTCGTTAACCTCCCTTCCAAAAATGTCTATAACTTTAAAAGTTTCTTTTATTGTGTTATGATTTTCTATTGAAGCTGGGGGACAGTTATCGCTAAAATAATGTTGAGGATCTATACTTGTCCAATTTAAAAATGAATAGTTAGGGACATCAACATTAATACAAGTAAGCATAGAATTATTTTGAACAGAGAAATGAGTAAAATTTGTATTATTTCCATTAGATACATCAAGGAGGGTTAGTTGATTATTCTCACACCGTAATGATGTTAAATTTATATTTGAACTTAAATCTAATATCTCTAAATTATTGTCGTAACAAACTAATAGAGATAATTCACTATGATTAGACAAATCTAAACTAGTTAAATTATTATCATGGCATACTAAATCAATTATCTGTGAAAACAAAGGAAGATTTATTGAACTAATTTGATTTCCAGAACATCCTAGATATTCTAAATAAAAATTATTTGTCAAATCTAAAGAAGTTAATAAATTATTATAACACATAAAGGTGTGGAGATTAAAATTATTACTTACATCAATTGTAGTTAAAAAATTGTCATGACATGGGAACCAATGCAGCCAAATATTTTGACTAACATCTATAGAAGATAAAAGATTATTTGAGCAATTTAACCCTTCTAAAAAAATATTGTTGGAAACATCTAAAGTTGTTAATTGATTGTTAGAACAATACAGAGCACTTAATGAATCATTCTGAGTTACATCAAGACTTGAAAGATTATTATTTTTACAATCAAGGTAATTTAAAAATATATTCTGAGTTATATCCAAACTTGAAAGATTATTATCGTTACAAGCTAATTCTTCTAAAAAAATATTCTGAGTTATATCAATACTAATTAATTGATTTGAATAACAGTATAGATATTCTAATGAGTAAAAACTCTCTATTCCAGTTAGATCAGAAATATTTTGATTACTAACATCTAAATTAGTTACCATATAAATATTAGAACTTAAAACATAATCATCATTAGGAATTCCATTTCCCATACCATTAGATTCTAAGTAAGATTCAAAATTATCATCTGGAATATAAGTTTGTTGTCCAAACCCAAAAAGAGGTATAAAACATAATATAAATATTATTTTTTTCATAAAACAAATAAAAGGAAATAAAAAGGAATAATTATGCTAAGCATAATATAAGAGAGAAAAGTTGGGTTAGCAGGATTACAACCTATACTCTATTTACATGATTATAGTAAGCTTTAAAACTAAAATTTACACCACTTTTTACACCGCTAACCAATCTACTAAAAAAAAATTAGGAATTATTTCGATTTTCTAATCAGAAAATACTTTTTAAAATAATTTATTCAATAATTATCTTCTTTTCTACTGTTCCGTCAGAATAGATGTAAAAAAGTAGCTGGTTGCTTTTTTTTGTTTCTCTACCAAAAATATCTACAGTATAAATTATCTTTTTATTAATATTATTTTGCATGTAATCAATTAAAGAAGTAGTATTTCCACTTATTATAGTATCACATGTAGAAGAAGTACAAGTACTCATAACTGTTGAATCAAACATTATCAATGTAAGACACGGTATATAAGTTCCATTACTATAATTATGCGTTGGATTTTGTAAATTTGATGTATTACCATCACCAAAGTCCCAGAACCAACTCAACGAGTAATCATTAGCCCAACTATTCGCAGGAGCAACAAAAGAATTGTCTGTAAATATAGTTGTAGAGCCATTTTGGGTATAAGTAAAACCTGCCCAACAACCTATATTACCCTGTGAGTAACAATTAAAACTTATTAAGATAGAAATAAAAAATAAAGCTTTTTTCATAGTATTTATTAGTAATAGTTTTTTCATACTACAATAATACAGAAAATTTATAGAAAAGATGAAGAGAAAAAAGTCGGGGTAGCAGGATTACAACCTAACACCTTTTTACATGATTACAGCAATCTTTCAAACTAAAAGTTGCTCCGCTTTTTGCACCGCTAATCAATCTACTAAAACAAACTTAAAAAATTAATTGGATTTTCTGATTAGAAATTACTTTTAAAAATAATTTTATTTTTCTTTAGAAATAGCCATAGCTAAAAACGTGATAGCTACTGCAGCGAATCCAATTGAAACAAGAACATTAGCGTATGGATATGAATTATGCTTAAAAAATCCCCCAACACATAATAATGCTATTGATATATAATTTAGTTTTCTCATAAAGCAAACTTACAAAAAATTAACAGGAAAATATAAAAGAAAAAAGTCGGGGTAGCAGGATTACAACCCAACACCTATTTACATGATTACAACAAGCTTTCAAACTAAAAATTGCTCCGCTTTTTGCACCGCTAATCAATCTACTAAAACAAAATTAAGAAATTTTATTTTATTTTCAGAGAAATGAGTTATTTTCTAAAATAAATATTTACAATAATTATCTGGAAATTAATATTATTTTAGCATAATGATAAATGACAGAAGAAAAGAATTCACAAAGTTTATAAAGAATTTCTCAAGTATATTCAAAGCAAAAAACACCTTATTAATTAGTAGTAATTATACTGAAGAAACAAGTAAACAGTCGTCAGAAAGACCTAAAGATGATTTCTATAGAAATGTTCAAGGGTGGGTATGCGGGGATCTTCTAAACTTCAAACATAATAGCTCTGTTTCTAATTTTGATAATCTAGAATTCTCAAATAACGATTTAATTGTTGCTGATCTTCCATTAAATCTTGGAAAAAAAGAACCATACCATTTCGATAAATTAAAAAAAGTATTTAGAAGCTGGAACATCTTAATATCACTACTTCAGAATATGACTGATAATGGGACATTATTAGTAATTCTACCTACAACAATAATGCATAACAGAGGGGTTAATTTATTAAAGGATTTAAGAGAACATGGATACTATTGCAATATTATTCTAAATATACCTGAAAGAATTAATCCTCAAACTGGAATTAAAACTTACTTATTAGGTTTTCAAAAAAAAATAACTGATAAGCAGTTTATTGCACAGATAGAAGTTGATTATGATAACAAAACAAATAATTATCAAAATATTATATCAAACTATCAATTAAGAACAGACGAAGATTTTATTAATGGATTCTGGGAAGAAAGATTAAAGTTTATATCATTTTCACATTATATTTTTCAACGAAAATTTGAGGTGATACGAAAATATTATAAAAATTATAAAGAATTAAAAGTCTCAGAAATCATTTTAAAAGATGGAATCAACATAATATCACGAGGAAAATTTGAGGATATAAAAGATGCTATCTATATTAAATCAATTGGCAAAATATCTGTACAATATAAATACGATGAAATTGAAAAACATCAAAATTATATTCAATTAATTATTAATACTCAAATTGTTTCCTCAAAGTTCCTTTCGTTCTTCTATATGTCGGAGTTAGGAGTAGAAATACTGAAAAGCCTAAAAAAAGGCCTAACGCTAGAAAGAATATATCAGGAAGATTTATTATCATCTTTAGTTCTAATACCATCAATAAATGAACAGGATAGCTTTATTGATGCGCATGAAAAGTTGACAAAACTTGAAGATTCAATTCAATCACTAAAAAATGAGCTTAGCTTAAATCCAAATACAAAAAATGAAGTATTACTTAAATGGGAGAAATTACATTTACCGTTTGTCAAGTTAACCAAAGCTGATGAAATAAGAAGATTGATAACTGAAGGGGAAAACAAAAAAATTGAATTCAAAGAAACTCTAATATTAAATATTCACACAAAAAAAGCTGACCCTGAAATAGAAAAGTCAGTATTAAAGAATATTGTTGCATTTTTCAACTCAGATGGAGGAACACTATTAATTGGTGTGGATGACAATGGAAAAATTATAGGAGTCGAAAAAGATAAATTTAATAATAAAGATAGATATTTATTACACCTTAACAATCTAATAAAGGATAAGATAGGTACCGCTTATTTTAGTCTAATCAATTATGAATTAGTAGAAATTGACTCTAAATTAGTTTTGCTTATTGAATGTAAGGAATCAAAAGAACCTATATATCTTAAAACTAGAAATGGCGAAGAATACTACATAAGAACTAATCCAAGTGCAATTCAACTTCAAGCTAGTAGTCTAATAGCATATGTAGAACAAAGAAAAAAGAAATTCAGAGAATCTTTAGATAAATAAAATACAAATTTCAAAATATGAAATATAATCTATACACATTAACAAAAGATTCCAGTATCCAGAAAATAGAATCAGAAGATTTAGAGGAGTCTATAAAAATAAAACTAGAAAAAATTCAAATTGAGATTATTGCAGAATATAAAAGAAAGCAAGAAGGAAGAATTGGAATTAGGAGTCTTGGAAAGGAGATTAGACAAAACAAAATTATAAAAAATATTTTTTCGAAAGAAGACAAGAATGTGTTAATTAAAATGACTGAAAACAGAAGATCTTTTATTAAAGTTTTTATTGAGAATTTGTATAATCAAAACGATAAAAGTCTATTTTACATGATACTTCAAAGAGATTTTGGCAATAAAAGCAATTTAGTTGATAAAAGTTTTGCAGATATTTCAGATATTAGAAAAAACTTATCTTTATTCTTTAAATATTTTAATTCAAAAAATAATTTAACCAATATATTTTTTATTGAAATCACCGCTTTTCAAGGGTATGATTTTGAGCAAGTAACAAATATAACTTCTAAATTATATAAACTATAATAATTATGCAAAATAAAAACAATCAACCTGTTTATCAATCAATACTAACTGGTCTAACTGCTGAAAGAGATAGAGTCCAATTTTTAATTGAACCTAGTTCTATTTATGATTTTTTCAAAAAACATAATGTTAGAAAGATTCCCGATTATCAGAGGCCATACTCTTGGAGTGAACAGCATATTCTGGATTTATTAAATGATATAAGAAAAATCGCTGAAGGAGATAGGGAATCATGGTTCTTAGGCCCAATATTTACTACAAAATTAACTCCGAATGATATTGAGTCACAACTTTTAGATGGACAACAAAGAGTGACTACAATACAAATTATTTTCAGAGAAGCTTCTGTACTTCTTAAAAGAATACAAGATCTTGAATTATCATCAGAAACAAAATTAAAAAATAAGCTTACAAGAAGAATAGATGAATCTAAAAAATGTGTTATTGATTACGGCAATAATGATGTTCCAGAACCAAAGTTTATAACAGAGGAATCTATTAAACAATTATTTCACTCATACATATGTGAATTTGATCAAATAGAGACTTTGGAAGACTATGAAAAGAAAGAATATGAATTTGAGAATAAGGCTGAAGAAGAATGGAAAAAGGGATCAAAAACAGCAAACAACCTAAAGATAGCAAGAAAAATTATAAAAAAATACCTTAGTGAGAAATTTATAAAACCGCAGTTGATTGAAGGGTTAATCGCTTTTGAAAAATTTATGGATGCAATACTAAAGAAATGTTGGATTATTGAAGTTCCTTTGCAAAGTATTGATGATTCTATTCAAATATTTGAATCTCTAAATAATCGAGGAAAAAGCTTAACATTAACAGATAAATTAAGATATAAATGTCTAATTACTTGTGAAGATGAAATAAAAAGGACAAAAATTAGGCTACTCTGGAAAGAAATTTATAAAAACCTAGATTTTTGTATTGATAAAAAATTCTTTAAAAATGATGAAGATTTCTTTAAAGTTCTATTTAACACATTAAATGCTGAAAGCATATCTTCTGAAGAAGATATGATGGATTTATTTGAACAGGATTTTAAAGAAAAAGGCAATGATGGGATATTTAATTTTCTAGATATTGTTGGCAAAATACTTGACTTTTATATTAATGTTCTAAATAATAGATTGCACGAGAATAATACATTTACTAATTTGTTTAATCAAAATAATCAGAAAAAGAAAGTAGAATCATTATTACAAGTTTTATTTTATGCTCAGAAGATCTCAAGTAATAGCAGATTCTTATTATTTAAAATTATATTAGAATCTCACAATATGAGAAACCTTCAAGCTAATTTTCAAATCATACAAGAGATATGGTGCCTGATAAGAATTGTTTATATAGAAGAAACTCTTATTAGTAATAAATCAAATATTATTAGAAATAATATGCTGAAAATAATAAAAGATTTAAACAAAGATTGGAATCTTTTAAAATACTTTAATGATAGAAAAGATACAGATTATCTGATTAAAAAAAATTTAATTAATGATGCTTTACAACCAAAAGACAATGAAGAGTCAAAATTTATTATCTATTTATATTGTTATTTAAATGAGCACGAGACATTACAATCTTATAATCAAAAACAATATAAAGAAAATGAACTTGAACATATGTTCCCAAGTAGTTGGAAGAATTATTGGGAAGACAAATATTTTACAAAAGAAGAAATTACTTCATATATTGAAAATGAACTAGAAAAAAGTCAATTTAAAAATATTAACTTCGAAAATATAAAAATCGAAATATTACAGAAAGAAAATCTAGAATTAATTGATGCACCTAATCATAAACAAAAAGATAGTTTATTACAGTTTATTGGGAATAAATGGGTATTACACGCAGCTAGTAATATTAAAGCATCAAATAAAAACTTCGAGTTCAAGAAAGACAACTACCAAAACGATAGTAACATTATAAAATTACCAAAAAATGAGAATAGCGAGATAGGTTTAAACCAATTTGAAGATTTCACCTACAAGGAAATAATTACAAGATCTTTAAGAATAGTTGACGGAATATTTGGAAAATTTTATAATACATGGGAGGACATATAAATTACTTTATTTTTTCATGCAAACAAAAACCAAGTTTTTCAACGATACCAACAACTAAAGCATTCCCCATAAAAAAAGCTCTTTTAGCATCAGTAATATTATCAAGTTTAGTATGATTTATAGGAAATAGATTTAACTTTTCTAATTCAATAGGTGTTAATCTTCTTAGCCCTCTACCCGTCTTAACTACATGCTTAAACCTTGATGGTGATTTCCCTCCTTCTCCTGTAATTATAGTTCTTGAAGCATTATCTAATGCATCAGGGTAAATCATTGCACCTTCAGTATAATTGTATTCAAATCCATTTTTAGTTTTCCTTTTTTCTTTTTTAGCACCTTTTAAGTATTCCCATTTAGGCTTGTCATTTTCATCAATAAAGAACTCAGAACTCACTTCTCCTTTCTGTAAAATATCTCCCAATACAGTTTTCTTACCTTCGTATGCAGACTCAGTTTTCATTGTTATAACTTTTGCCTTAAACATTAAACCAGTATTTAAGAAAGGTGATACCTTTCCATCCTTATTGAATTCTTTAGTTAGCTTAACTAAATCTCCCTTTAACTGAAGTTCTTCAATTCTATTTGTTTGTATAACTGGGAAAGCCCTAGCAATAGTACCCTCTTCTATAAGCCAATCTTTTTTATTGCAATTTTTAATTGTTTTGTAAACTTTTGAAGATTTATGATAAGCAAGAAAAAAAATTCTTTTTCTTCTTTGTGGCATTCCGTATTCTGCTGCATTTATTACTCTCCATTCAACTGCATAACCCAAGTTATTTAGACTCTGTAACATTACTGCAAAGTCACGACCTCTTTGACCTACAGGTGATTTAAGAAGCCTATCAACATTTTCTAATAATAAATATTTTGGTTTATTCTTTTTGTTTTCTAGAATCTTATGAATTGCCCACCAAAGAACTCCTTTTTTACCTTTTAATCCTTTTGAATTATGTAATGTAGTTGCAACAGAATAATCCTGACAAGGGAATCCACCAACTAATAAATCATGATCTGGTATTTCCTCTACATTTCTAGTCACAATCTCATTGATGTCTTCGTTTGAGTGATTTGCTTTTCCAAAACGTGCTTCATAAACCATTGAAGCATGTTGAATCTTTGTTGACGGTTCCCATTGGTTACTCCAAACAATTTTATAATTACTCTTCTCTAATCCAATACGAAATCCACCAACTCCTGCGAATAATTCAACGACTTTTATTTTTTTTTGCATATCAGCAAATTTATAATTTTAATAGCTTTATTATATAAATACATTCTGCAAAATAAATGTTGTTAATAATTAAATTAATTTATTTCTTAAAATAAGCATATCAGAACTTGTTTTAGAGTCTAAAACTTGAGCATATATTTGAGTAGTTTTTATATTATTATGCCCAAGCATTTTAGAAACAGTTTCTATAGGAACACCATTAGTTAATGTAATAGTTGTTGCAAACGTATGTCTTGCACTATGAAAAGTTAATTTTTTATTAAAATTACATAAACGCGCTATTTCCTTTAATGCTTTATTTGTTTTTTGGTTACTTATCATTGGAAAAATTCTATTTGTAGTTTTATGCTTTTTATATATATCTAAAATATATAAGGCATATGGTAAAATAGGAACATTTGAAGGTATATCAGTTTTATGTCTTTTTATATAAATCCATTTAAGGCCATCATTACCTTTTTGTATGTTTTTTATATTTAAATTATATAAATCTATATATGAAAGTCCAGTGTAACACGCAAATAAAAATATATCACGCACTTTATTTAAACTGCTATTTAATTTTATATTTTTTAGTATATATAATTCGTCTTTATTTATATAAACACGATTCGTTTTTTTAAATGAAATTTTAAACCCAATAAAAGGATCTTTTGTTATATAATTGTTCTTTATACAAAAGTTAGTTATCTTCTTAAAACGCTGAATATGTTTCATCATTCCATTATGTGTACATTCAGTATTTAATAATATAAACTGTGAAAAATTATATATAAAATTATAGTTTATTTGAGTGAGTGAAATATCATTAGCGTTATATATTTTTTTTATATAATTTTTTAAATGTTTTATTGTCGTTATATAATTTTTATATGAACCATAACTATATTGTATTCCAATAAGCGATTTCATATTTTCATTATGCTGTTTAAACACATTTATAATACTATTCATTATAAGTGTATCATTTTTATAAAAATCAAGAACAGTCTTGGCTGTTATAATGACATTGGTTTTTATTAATGCATTATATTTATCTATTATATCAACGCGTATAGTTTCTAACTCTAAATTCAGCGCTTTTTTACTATTTCCCCTAACGCGTGTTCTTTTGGAATCCCAATTTATATATAGTACATCTATTTGGGTGTAAAACTGGACTGTGGTATCGTTATACCTCACTTTACAGTATATAGGAACCATCCCAGTTTTCTTGGTTAATGCTTTTCTTGCAAAAAAGCTTACAAATAATTGTTTTTTCATCTTACAAATTTATTAAATTTTACAATACAAAATGTATTTAATAAACTGATTTTCAATAAGTTATATTTAAAGATATAAAGCAATATATCTTTAGAAATATGAACTTACGGATGTAAATGGATGAAATTTTTGATCTTAAAAAAAGAACAAAATTTTTACTCCCAAAATTTGCACCAGAATTTGCACCGTTTTACATTTTTTTTGGTGGCATCATCTGATAAAAGGGGGTTAAAAATTATTTTCTAAAATAATTTTAAAA
>CEVN01159473.1_pt1 | contig 10318 bp, 19 predicted proteins | sample 427041 | NCBI WGS metagenome assembly CEVN01 (sample SAMEA2623463, study PRJEB7988) | marine metagenome | biome: marine biome (ENVO:00000447); feature: surface water layer (ENVO:00002042); material: "saline water (ENVO:00002010), including plankton (ENVO:xxxxxxxx)" | depth 5 m
TTTTCTCTCGTGGTCCAAGTAACGCATCTAAGTCTCTCATTAACTTAGCTTCTATTGCGGCTATATCTTCTTCATTTTCACATCCACAATTCACGCACTTACATTCACCATCATCACAGTTACATGTACCGCTATTATAGCATTCGCAGGCGGGTGATCCACCAGTATTTTCATCGGAAGATCCACTTTTGGTGCAATTACACATGCCGTCACCTTCATTAAAACATTGACATGGCGTTTTATGTCCATCGCCGTGAACCATCACTTTACTTCCATCACAGTCGCATTTAGTTACTGGATCGGGTGGAGGAGGATCTGGTGTGTCTGAAGGCTCTATTGACTGAACGATAAATGCTATATAGCCTTCATTTTCAACTTCGTCAAACTCAAATACATTTCTATCGTCGGCATTTAATACAAACATATCAAATGGAATAAAAGAAATCAATAGCAGGACTAATATTGTTACAGATGTTCTATTCATTAGATTATCCTTGTATTTAACTTATTAACTCTTTTTTCGAATCCATCATAACCGCTGTATGCCCAACAATCACCGGTTTTTAGAATTCTTCTTTCTATGTCGTCTGCATCAACCCAAAAAGATCCATCAGGTTGATTATTTCTTTTTGGACCTCCATTCCATTTCCCCCAGCTATTTTGTACTAAAACGCCAGGTCTTTTATAAGAATCGTCAACGCCTAAAATACACATTTGATGATGCCATGTGCCTTGAGGTCTAGCAAATCCCTCGGAATCTCTTCTTGATGAAAATCCTTGGCTACTTGCTATAGTTACAGCATAACCATTAGCAATTAAATCTCTAACTTCATTATAACTTCTTACTTGAGATACTGTAATAACGGGATGATCTTTAGCAGTTTCTACAAATTCTTGAGGTAGTTTATATCCTTTTCTACCCCAAGTTCTAGCCTTACTTCCTGAATAATTTGTTAAATCAATGCGTCCATATTTTGCTCTTGGCAAGGCACCATATTGATTTACATATTTTGCAGCCCAAATACCAAATGAGCCATCGCGATTACCAAGTCTACCTTTGCCAATAACGTTTCTACTACCCCAATAAATATCTTCAGTTGATGTTCTAGCAACCCACTTTTCGTTTTCACCCTTTATAAAAATATCCACACATTTGATCGCATCAACAGCATATGCGGCACCATGAGCAACACAGTCGCCAATAGTTTGCTTTCTTATTGGAAAACTTCCAGAAACCTTTTCGATGATATCGTACAGTAACACCTTTTTGTTTTTGCCAGAATCCTTTTTTATTTGAGAATGAATATCCGAAAAAACAGGAAATGGGAGGCTTTCCATCGCCTGCTCCACTTCCTGCGGGTCATCAATCCATCCACATAAATCGGATAGGTCACTCATACTTTGTAGCCTCCGCTAAATCTTTAAATATCTTAGCAAAGTCTTTTCTTTCTTGGCTAGTTTTGAGATCTTTAGGTATATCATATCCTACACCAACCAAATAATCAGAAACAGCATCCGTAAAATCGGAATACTTATCTCTTTCCCAACCATAACTTGATTGTACTCTGCCAAGTATCGGGTCGAATTGAGAAGTATTAACCATTGTCTCACATTTTAAGAGATATTCTGCACCACCAGAAAATAGTTTATGAATTAACTCTTTATCTTCTTTAGAATCTATTTTAGTAAATTCTTCTTGTACGAGTTTTAATTCATTACTAGCATCATTCTGAATTAGCATTGCTTGATCTGACTTCATGAGCCAGACCCAACCAGCTATTATTATAGCAGCAACTGAGATAACTAATGAAGTTGAATTATTTTTATCCATCTACATTTACCTCTTTTTCATTTTTTGGCTCAACAGCAGTGCTTTTTGCTTTAAAAAGAAAGTTGTTGAGATCAATAACATTACTCAAAGCCTCTTTAGAAGCTAACTCATCCGCCCTCATTCTTAAATAGGAGAGACACATGAAGTCAATAAGATCTTTGTTGTCGCTATTGAGTAGTTGCTCAATTGAAGTAATTTTAGTCATTTTCACTTTGTCCTTTTTAATGCTAAATAAACTTTTAAAACTAGCAGATGTTAGCAATATATATATTCCACCGACTCCAGCAATACCCATCTGAACAAAATACTGAATATCAGCAACATCTTTGTCTACCAACTGCCAATATCCAGCCATTCCCCCAGATACTAGAATCAATGCAAGTCCTATCAAAGCATTCATTCAATCAACCTTTCTTTGTGTTGTCCTTCATCCACTTGATGAGAGAATCAAGACCAACTGAAATAATTGGAACAATAAGCATACCTGTAGCACCAAGGTCAAGATGCCCGAGATTATTTGCAACATATGTTAATGCTGCCGCACCTCCAACAAGTACTGCATTTTTTACCAAACTAACAACATCCGCTTTGTTTAATGTAAAACCTTTTGAACTTTCCATTTGTAAACCCTTTGCTAATCTAAACCAAGAACAATTAATCTATAAGTAACGCCAGAACCTTGATCAGCTAATTGAACATATCTTTGACTGGAGCCTACACTAACTCCTGTAAATGGGTCATTGTATGTGAATGCTGAGTAAGGTTTAACCAATAGGTTGCCACTTCCTCCATTAAATAAATTTATACATGCGTTTGTTCCAGTGGCCTGAACCGCAAAGTCATAACCTTCCGTAGTAGATTCATTATACACTGTAAAATTTTTAATACCAGTAAAAACTACATTAGTTGTTGTATCGAATGAAGTTTGACTTAGTGAATATAAATCAATTTGTGTAAATGCTCCAGATGCTAGAACGCCTGTTATAGTTACAGCGTTGGTAATCTGTTTATCACCCGATCCATACGTGTAAGTTACACTCATGTTTTTGCTATCAGTCAGTGAAACAATTTGATTATTGTTGGTTGACGATAAATTATAACTGGTTTTATTTACCGGGGTTGCAGTAATAGATAAAGTCATTTTCTCACCTATTATTAACTAAAACTTCGTTTATTGCTTTTGTCAGTTCAGACAGGGCTTGATTAGCTTTATCCTGTCTGATTGAAGCATCTTCTCTCCACTCAACACGTTCTTCTTTATGAAGATCATGTATTTTTGATATAGTATTCTGAAAAGATTCATTTCTACGATCTTCTCTTTTATTTGTTGATACGATTACGTAAGTCAAGAGACTTACTAATGCTGAGACAGTTAGTCCAACAATTCCTAAATCTGTAGTCCAAGGTTGAATGTTCATAATCACCTCCAAAAATAACCCTAAGCTCCGGATGAAGGGATGAATTTAGATCTAGTCTAAATACCTAAATAAATCCGGATACTTAGGGTTTCAATGATAATTATTTAGGCACCCATTCGACCTTCATAGTCTGCTTGAGTTGCGTCAATTGCACCATGCATATAGGCCAATTCACCAGGAACTGATTTATATGTCACAAATTGACCCTGATCATCAGCATTAGCAGAATTATTAGTTGGCAATACATAATCAACATTATTGGTAGCAGGAGGTGTGCTCCAATTAGTTCTTTGACCACTAATACCAACTCCACGCCAATAACCACTTCTATGAGCAGTCGTTGTCTTGCCGCCCTTAGACTTATTGCTAACAAGAGTGTGAGGACGATTGTCTGGAAGACCATTAACCTGTAGAACAGTATTGGATTGATTGTTAATCTTGGTCGCGACAGTTCTAATCATAAACTGAACTTGATCATAAGCAAATGTACCACCGGTATCTGCTTTTTGAGCACTATACGCATGTGCTGCACCAGACGCTTCAATTACAGTAACTCGACGAGTATCTCCATCAATTGCATTTGATGTTAATGGAAACGTCTGAGTAATTGGGCCAGTTGTTGTATCACTTCCAGAAGTAATACCAACTGCCGTTCCACCATCCCTTTTTTCAGTAGGATTTGAACTACTTCCAGTTGTGCCGTAAATAATTGTGTTTGGTAGTAAAGCCATTTTGAATACCTTTCTATAGCTTTAGAACCGGTTTCCAAATTATCCTAAAAATAAAATTCCTGATCCCGATTAGTATACACCATTACAGACTATCATAAGTAATAATGTTTCCGTTTTTATTTTTTTTCAACCTTGTTAATGTTTCCAAATATTCTAACTCTGACGAAAATTCGCTACTTTTAATTGTTTCTATTGTTCCATCATCTCCAATAAATACCGCCCATTTTTCAGAATCTTGTATTGAAAACAACGACTCATTAATTTTATTAAATGCTGCATTAATCATTGAGTCTACAGAATCTCCATCTATATGTTCTGGTACTTTTAGATTATTACATAGTATTTTTTGAATTTGTATTCTAGCTACTGGAAATGTAAATAATTTTTCTATACCTATAAAAAATCTATATGGAGAAATAATAGCTAAACACCCTATACCATCTATTTGAGTATCTAATTTATCAAAATCACCATCTGTTATTTTAAAATTAGTATGCCCAATCCAACATTCAAACATATTATACGGAGAAAATGGATCGTCTACCTCGTAAGCACCAAATGGAGTTTTTATTTTTTTTGACAAAAGGAAATGTTCTAGATTTAATCCTACGTCTAATTCTTCTTCTTCTTGAAAAGAAGGTGGTTCGTCTGTCTCTTCATCCTGATGAACCGCGTTTGTCGAATAGTTTGGCGTGAATTTTTCCCACGCTATTTTTTTCTCTATCATATTAGGCTCCGTTAGCGAAATGAACTTGGCCTCATTAATGTCCTTGGCTGTTTTATTAATAATTTATCTTCATCTATTTTTTCTAACATTTTGTAAAAATTGTCAAGCCATATAATATCCTCTTCGTCCGCATTGTTTTGAACCATCATATTTTTGATTGTTTCATAAAAAACTTGACATGAAGACGGAGAAAATAACGTAATTATTAATTCTCTAAATATAAGAGAATCGTCATATATTATTCCAATGGTTGGTGAACCATCTTTATACTCTAATTTAATGTAATTTGCCATTATGTTACCTGATATTATTTGCTAATCTATAAAGTTCAATACTATTTTTATCAAATTTGACAAATTTTCCAGATTTTGTAATTTTGTTATTTGATATTAGATTGTACGAAATATTTAAGCTGTCATCTTCAATTTCTATAGAGGATACAGTTTTTGTTGCTAATGTGATATGTAAATGATTTTCATGTATAAAATTGGATACAAACTCAACTAATTGACTATTGACATCCTTGTCCTTTACCAGATTAAACCTTGGAATTTCACCAGCATTATCTAATAATACACTAAATCCGTTTTTACTTTCTTCGTCTAGACAAATGATTCTGGTTAAAATTTTTACAGAAAGTTCGTTCATTACAATCCACTCAGTTTTATAAGGTTGTCATGTACTGTATTTGCGGCTTTTTTCCATGTGAATTTTTGTGCAGATTCAATTCCTATTGTATTTTCCTGTAGTGACCCATCTGTTCTTTTTTGATGAATTGTACGCATATGTTCAACCATTTGGTCTATTTCACTATCACCTATTTTTCTCCATTGAAATTCACCATGAAACCATTTACCGTCATTTGCAGGCTCGTATCCGGATTCCATATTGATTAAATGGCAGTTTTCTGAATTACAAAATTCTGTATGTCCTGTAGCATGTGAAATAATAACATGTCTGCCGCATGCCAGCAACTCTAAAGCTTCTAAATTCCACCCTTCTGCTCTGGATGGAAACACACCGCAATGTATTTGTGACATAATATTATACACCATAGCCTGTGTTTGCTGACGAGGTACAAATATTATCTTATCTCCAAGTTTTGTATTTTTAAACTTATTTATCCACTCTCTTGTTTCTTCTGGCTTTAAAAATGGATTGCTTGCCATCATAATCAGTAAGACATCATCTTCTTTTTCAAACGCTTTATTGAATACTTCTGGAAGTATATCATGTCCTTTACGTGTCTCAAATTTGCCAAAGTTGCCAAAAATTGTTTTTTCAACTTCGGGTAAAGGGCACGGCTTAAATATACTATCGTCATATCCTAGTGGCACAACATGTGTATGTCCAACTTTTTCTGGAACATTATCATGAATAACTTTTCTGGCCCACTCTGAGCAGACAAATAATTCATCTGGGTTGTTCAAGGAATGCAGTTCTCTATGATTAAATTCTTCTAATTCAAAGATTGGCATTGCAATCCGCAAACCTTTTCCGTAAAATGCTCTAAGATCAAATTGATGCCATATTTTTAAACACGGAGCATCATGAAAAAAATCCCAACGATTCAGTACATCCTCTATATGAGGACGTAATAAATCGTCAGGATCAGGCCGGTGATGATCTAATATTGGAATATATCTTATATCATAATTAAGATCAAGAAGTTCCTTAAGAATATAGGATGATACGTATCCATAAGAAGTAGTGTTGATAGGAGCATTAAGATTGAGCTTCATTCAATTTGTCTTTTCTGAACGGTTTCAATTTAGGTTCACTAGCTTTTTTGAGTTGTTCCAACTCTTTTTCGAGTTTTCTTTCTTCTCTTAAGAGTTGCCTTTGTTTGAGAAGTTTTTGTTTAACTCTTGCTTTTCGATCCTGCTCTTTTCGTACTCTTCTTCTTTCTTTATTCATCAGATTCCTCTTGAGTTTTGATATACATTACTTCATCTGCTCTTAGAAGTATTACCTCTCTTCCGATATCAGTGTCACTAATAACTTCTATACAATTATCAGTAAGCTCACCAGAAAATACATCATAGATTTGATCTACTAGGGCGGTAGCCGCATCTTTTTTAAGAAACAACATTATGTCCTGATTGCTTCTTAGATGTATTGTGATTTTCCTTTTCTCACTTGCCATCAAAAGTTGCTTTCTTGAGGTGCTCTTTTTGCAATCTTAAATAGATTGTTAGCGTAAACAACAGCTTCGCGTCTGTCATTTCCATTTTTATCAGTGTATTCATCTACTGACAATCGTCCAACAACTGCAACTTTATCACCTTTTGTTGGTGCAAAATATTCAAAATCTCTATAAGCAAAACCAAATAGTTTTACGTCAATAAACAACGTATCTTCTTTGTCTCCGCGTTTCGTATTTGCTGCCATTCTTACCTTTGCGTGTTTGCCATTAGCTGATTCATAAACATCTGGATCACGCACTAGGTTTCCTACAAGTTTGATTTCATTGTTTAGTGACATGTTTACCTCATTATAGTTAAGTAATAAGAAAAGACCCAGTTTTTTACAACGAGAAACTGGTAAACTCGGCGGTCATTAAAAAATTGTTTCTAGCATCTTGCCTCGAACAATCTGAGCATGACCGCGATTAGATCCAGAGTATACAGCCATTGCTAGCTGCGGCGTAATGCCAATAGCTCTAGCTGCACGAGTCGTGCCGCGTTTTGTGTTTTCAAAATAACCTACACCAAGGCTATTGGCTACAGCAGTAACTGGATTAAAGGTCTTACCTTTGTTTTTGCCACGTCTTGCTACTCCAACAATCTTATTGCTAGAATTACCTTGGTAATTATATTCCCAAGAATATGAAGATACAACACGAGTAAGTGCTTCCAAAAATGCTGTTTGAGTCATGGATGTTTGAGCGGTCATAAAAGTCTCCTTGAGGAAAAAATTGTAAACAAACTGTTTAGGATATTATACCGAGAAGCGACCGAAACCTCACCGATTTTTCTTTATTTTGTCTGAAAGTCAGAAAAGTAGTGTGTTTGCTGAAGTCCAAGGCTATAATCTACTGACTGGGTTGATGATTTCCAGTTTACAGTCCCTGTTGACAACATAAAATCATCAGTTCTCTTAGGCGTAGGCGTAATAAAGTCAGCTAAAGAACCTTCAACGGTATGAATTTCCTTCGTGGTTGTGTGCAGGCACATAAATATTCATATTAACCTATTAGAACTTAAGACGGGTATAATATCCGGATTCATCCGCTCATCTAGACTAGATCTAGATTCAACAGCTCATCCGGACATTACCTGTCTTTTTTTTGAAATTTCATTTTCGGCTCTGAGCATATAATATATAAACAATAATGAAAACATTCTGTAGTTAACTTTTTAAGACTAAGGAATACTTACTTATTGGTTAGTTTAAGATTTAAGATCAGTAAAAGAGGAAGAATATATACAATCCTCTTCTTTACATGATAATGGTCTAGGTGGTAGTTATCTATTAACAATTAACAAAAGAGAAAAGCATGATAACAGAAAAAGCAAAAATTGTAGAAAAACGATGGGGTCGTGAAATTTGGTTTGCTAACAATGAAGAAAAAGATTACTGTGGTAAGATACTTGATATCAAACCTAATAGTCAATTAAGTTTACACTTTCATCTAGTTAAAGAAGAACATCTGTTCAACTTGGAAGGAGACTGTAAGATTACTTATTTATCTAAAAGTGGTGACAGGATATCATTTGACTTACAAGTCGGTTGTTCTTTTCATGTAAAACCTGGGCTTGTGCATAGATTTAGTACAAAAGAAGGTTGTAGACTTTTAGAGGCTAGTACTTTTCATCGTGATAGTGATAGCTATAGGGTGCAGCGATGAGTTTATCAATAGAAGACATTTCGGTTGTTGTGCAAGGACCGATTGAAGAAGGCACTGATGAAACCTTGAATTCTTTTGAAGGATTTTCTGATATAGTCCTATCTACTTGGGATAATGAGGATTTTTCTCTTTTAGATAATGTTAAAGTCGATTATAGAACGGTTACTTCACGGTATGAGGATTGCGGTAAAACACTTGTAGAAAGATTTAATAAAGTATATTCTGGAAAACCATATTGTTATTGGATGTACCAGACCAACTACAATGGCGTTGCTCATGCTAAAAATAAATTCTCTTTAAAATGCAGAACTGATGAACTTTATCCTGATCTTTCTATTTTCTTAGATAATTTCTTCAAATATCCAGATAGAATTCATACTACCAATAATGGTTTTTGGAGACATATTCCAGCCATGCTGTCAACTCATTTATATTTAGGAGAAACAGAAAAATTAAAAAATTGTTTTTCTAATATAAAAAAGTTTCTCTCACAAGAAGATTTCACAGATAAAAAATTTAATTATCTTCTTCATTCTGAACAATTGTTTGCATACTTCTATATGCTTGAAAACTCATTTGACATTATATATGATGACTGGACTTCTGCCTTTAAGAAATATGTTTTTATAACTCCAATGTCAGATCTTCCAAATCATTTACATTCAGGAGCAAGTGACACTTCAAATCAAGTAAAGAGATTACCGAATTTTCCAAATGGTAGACCAGATATGGAACCGGTTGCTAGAACCATGTATGGTCATATAGATGAAATAATGCCATATAAACCTAGATAAGAAAGAATTCAATGAGAATATTAATAACTGGAGGAACAGGCACTCTTGGCAAGGCGTTGGTGAAAAGAGTTCTTAATCAAGGAAATACACCCATTGTATATAGTAGAGATGAAGGAAAACAAGCTCTGTCATTTAATGACAAAAGAGTGGTAAAGATTATTGGAGATGTTAGAGATTTTGATAAATTAAATACATCAATTTTTAATCATAAGCCTGATGTTGTGATTCATACGGCGGCGTTAAAAAGAGTCGATGATATGGAAATGTATCCGGATGAATGCATCAAGACAAATGTTCAAGGTTCAGATAATGTAGCTAAAGCATCATTGAAAAATAAAGTTGGTAAATGCATTTTAATATCCACAGATAAGGCTTGTCAACCTGTTAATGTATATGGGTCTTCTAAATTCATTGCTGAGAGACTATTTACAAACCATGATTTTTATTCTAAAGACACTATTTTTGCATCCGTAAGGTATGGAAATGTAATTTGCAGTAGAGGGTCTTTTATTCCATTATGGATGGATCTGATTAAGTCTGGAGCAGAAATTAAAGTTACATCTACTGAGATGACTAGGTTTCTTTTTACTATTGAAGATGCTGTAGACGCTGTTTTAAATTCTATTGATGTTTGCCAAGGCGGTGAAGTTTTTGTGCCAAAAATAAACTCATACACTCTACCCGATTGCATAAAAGCATTGGAATTAATAACTGGTAAAAGTTCATCAAGCAGGGTTGTGGGTTTGAGACCTGGGGAAAAATTGCACGAGGATATGTTGGCGAAAACGGAACTGCCATTTACATATGAAGTTCCTAATATAAACTTATTACAAATTAGACCACAATATACAAATAAAACGTATCAAGATTGGAAAAAATACTTCGGAAAACAACTCAATTCTAAACTCTGGGTCCAAGATGATGTTGAAAAATTAAAAAAATTAATTGTTTGCGGATTAAGGTAATC
>CEVN01141605.1_pt1 | contig 10313 bp, 8 predicted proteins | sample 427041 | NCBI WGS metagenome assembly CEVN01 (sample SAMEA2623463, study PRJEB7988) | marine metagenome | biome: marine biome (ENVO:00000447); feature: surface water layer (ENVO:00002042); material: "saline water (ENVO:00002010), including plankton (ENVO:xxxxxxxx)" | depth 5 m
CTAAACAAGTTGAACCATCACCACCACAAACACCACATTCATCAACTGCATCTAAACAATCATCTGCATGATCGCATATTTCATCTGCATCTATATCAGCACATGGAAGCGATAAGCAGTCACTTTGGTCAAAATCCACTGTTGAACCGGTTGGGTCAGATACGACGATTCCTTCTAAACATAAATCACCAGGTTGATTATAATTAATATCTAAATTTGTTAATAACCCTGTACCAGCTGGAATTGAAGCACCAGTAAATGATAAACCAAGAATCGCAAACTGACCTATAGTTACATCAAAGCCTGCATCTTCTGCAGCACCACCTGATGCACCCGTAGCAGTTGCTCCAGTTATACTAAATTGAAATCCGCTGATATTTACTGAGCTAGAATATAAAACTTCTACACCTGATACAGAAACTGCACCTAGAGAAATAACATTATCTAAACAACTTGTATTATCTCCATTACAAACACCACATTCATCTAAAACAGCATCACCACCACACTCACCTGTACAGTCTTCAACATTTTCATCACAGTCACATGCACCATCTGCAATACCATCACCATTACATATGCCACATTCATCATAATCTCCAACACAATCATCTATATCATCACATATACCATCAGCATCAACATCATCACATGATGGTTCTGGCAATTCAACACATTCTCCCCCTTCAAAAGGTAGAGAAGACCCTGATGCATCTGAAACGACAATATCTGTAATGCAAGCATCTGAAATTTCATTGTAAGGTGCTAAAGATAATGTTGTTAATAATCCTGTTCCTAGAGGAATTGTATTAGCTGAAAATGAAACACCTAAAATAGCAGCTGATCCAATGGAAACATCAAAACCAGCAGCTTCTGCAGCACCACCTGATGCTCCAGTTGCGGTTGCACCAGTTAAAGAAAACTGAAAACCACTAATTGGCTGAGAACTAGAATAAACAACATCTATATGATTTTCAGATACCGAACCTATTGAAATTGAATATGGTAATAGAGGAACCTCTGCACAGTTACCTGCATCAAAATTTATTCCGGATCCAGAAGGACTAGATACAACTATATTTGAAATACATGCATCTGCTGATTCTGAATTATATTCAATAGAAAGATTAGTTAATACGCCTGAGCCGGCAGGAATGGATTCTCCAGTAAATGAAACACCTAGTATGGCTGCTGAACCAATAGAAACATCAAAGCCTGCTGCTTCAGCTGCACCGCCTGATGCTCCAGTAGCGGTAGCACCTGTTAAACTAAATTGGAATCCACCTATAGCCTCTGAACTTGAATACAAGATTTCAATTGAATCAGGAGAAAGGCTACCAAATGAAATAATTTCATCTAAACATGAAGTACCATCACCATTACAAACATCGCATTCATCCACTACAGCGTCACCATCACAATCACCAGCACAATCTAATTCTGAATCACCATTACAAACACCAGAACAATCATAATCACCAACACAATCATCTGCATGATCGCAAACTAAATCTGAATCAAGATCATCACAAGGAAGAGCTACACATGATCCATTATCAAAAGATAAAGATGAACCATTTGAACTGGAAACAACTAAATTAGAAATACAAACATCAGATGCTGAGGAATAAGAATCTAATGTTAATATTGTCAAAAGACCAGAACCTGCTGGAATAGAACCAGCGGAAAAAGATACACCTAGAATAGCAGCTGAGCCAATAGATATATCAAAACCTGCCTCTTCTGCAGCACCTCCTGATGCTCCAGTGGCAGTCCCACCTGTTAAACTAAATTGAAATCCACCAATAGCATTTGAGCTTGTATAAAAAACTTCTAACGAGCTTTCTGAAACTGAACCAATGTAAAAAGATTCTGGAATCGAATAACATTCACCAGAATCAGAAGATAATGCAGAGCCTGTATCATTTGAAACTACCAAATCATTTAGACAAATATCTAATGGTGTTGAATCTAATGTTAAAGTAGTTAACAAACCAGAGCCTGCTGGAATAGAATCAGCAGTAAAAGATACACCTAGAATAGCAGCTGAGCCAATAGATATATCAAAACCAGCCTCTTCCGCAGCACCGCCAGAAGCACTAATTACTGTTGCACCAGATAAACTAAATTGAAAACCACCAATAGGCTGATCACTTTCATAAAGTACATCAATTTTATTATCTGAAGCATTTCCAAAGTTTATGTTTGCAGCTATAGAAAAGCTCAACATAAAAATTGAAGCAATTAAAAGTTTAGAGATAGAGTTTATAAAACAATTGGATTTCATTATCATTTCCTCCGTGTAATGAATATTTATTTTTAATTTTTTTGTGCGAATAAATTAAATTTTCTGAATCCTAAAACAGAAAATCAAATAATTTTTCTAACTATTTAGATTTCTCCTATCGAGAAACGCACACTTTTAAGACTTAAAGATAGTTATAAAAAGCCTTAAAAAGCAAACCATTTATTTTAAATTGTACGCTTCTATAAAAACAGTAGAAAATATTAACTTTTAATCTTTTATTATGTGACTTAAAACACACAAAAAATTACTATACTTTAGATTAAAAAATTATTTAATCTTGTTATCTTAATTCTTGATTAATTTTCTTTTGTTAAAAAGTTAAAACTCACCCATTAAAGATAGCATAATTGCATTTTGAGCATGCATTCTATTTTCTGCTTGGTCAAATATAATCGAGTAATCCGCATCACAAACTGAATCAGTAACTTCTACACCTCTTTCAGCAGGTAAACAATGCATAAAAAATGTTTTCTTACCTGTAGCATTCATTAAAGCATCATTAACTTGAAATTTTGAGAATAACTTTCTTCTATTTTCTGCTTCTTCTTTTTGACCCATAGAAGCCCAAACATCTGTGTATACTACATCAGTTCCTTTAACTGCAAGTAAAGGATCATGGATAATTTCAACCTTGGATAAACCAATTTTATTAACTTTGTCAACAAGTTCTTTATCAGGCTCAAAACCTTCTGGGCATGCAATATTAAAGTGAAAAGGGATTCTCATAGCTAACATTAACCAAGAATGAACAATATTATTCCCATCACCTACATATGTTATTTTTAAATCTTTAAGATTTCCACGATGCTCTAGAACTGTAAATATATCTGCCATAATTTGGCAAGGATGATTAAAATCAGTTAAACCATTTATAACAGGTACTGTTGCATGTTTTGCTAAATCGATTATGTGTTGATGATCAAATAGTCTTGCCATAATAATATCATTAAATCTGCTAAGAACTCTAGCTATATCTTCAGTTGATTCTCTCTTTCCAATACCAATATCATTTGGACCTAAAAATAATGCATGGCCTCCTAATCTATAAAATCCAGTTTCAAATGAAACCCTTGTTCTTGCTGATGGTTTAGCAAAAATCATAGCAAGCGTCTTTCTATTAAATGGTAAATAATTTTCTCTTTTTTTAAACTTTGCTTTTATCCATTTAGATTTTTCTAATAATTCAAAAATTTGATCTGCTGTTAAATCTGATATATGTATGAAATCTTTTTTCAATTTAATTCCTTTCTTAATCTTGCTGTATTATAATTTAAATCTTCTCTATATTTTGAAACTGTTCTCCTTGCGATATTTAAGCCTTCTTTTTGCAATAATTCAGTTAATTCATTATCTCCATATGGCTTTGTTTTATCTTCATTTTCAATTATTTCTCTAATCTTTTCTTTAATATTTTTAGATGAAATATTTCCTGAATTTGTTAAAATTCCCTCTGAAAAAAAATATTTTAGTTCTTTTATTCCCCATGGCATTTGAACATATTTTTCCTTGGTTGCTCTGCTTATTGTAGAAATATCCATATCTAAATCATCAGCTATATCTTTAAGAATCATTGGGTTTAAATCTTTTTGATTTTTATTAAAAAAAGTATCTTGTCTTTTTATTATACATGCCATAATTTTTTGAATAGTTTTATTTCTATGCTGAACAGCTTCAATTAACCATTGAGCAGATTGAATTTTAGATTTTAGAAAAATCTTAACATCTTTATTTTGATTTTTATCATTTGACATTTTTAAATAATTTTCACTGATTAATAAATTTGGACAACTGTTGTCATTTACAATAATATTCCATAATCCATCAACTTGTTCTAATATCAAATCAGGTATAATTGTATTTTTCTTGTAATCAGTCTCATCTACCATAGTTCTTGGATTTGGATTTAATTGAGATATAACATTAATAGCATTTTGTAACTCACTTTTACTACAAGCAATTCTAGTCATAATTTTTTCATATCTCTTGTTCATGAAGTCATCAAAATAATTTTTTATAATAGTATAAGCTATATCTGAAATATTGTAGACTTTCAATTGAGCTAATAGACAATCCTGAATATTTATTGCTGCTAAACCTGGAAATTTAGAATGTTTAATTTTTTCTAAAACTTTTAATACAATATCATTAGAAACATTTAATTTATCAGATATTAGCTCTGTATCAATTTTTAAATATCCTTGATCATCCAAATTTCCAATAATCTGCTCTGAGATTTGTAATTCATTATCTGTCAAATTATCATCTCTTAAAGCTAAAATTACTTGATCATAAATAGTTGAATGATTCTTTATAGTAGATTCAAAATTGTTTTCATGATAAATAGTATCTTTAGAATTTAAATCTTGGTTTTCCTCATCTTCAATTTGTGTATCATCATTTTCAGTATCAATTTCATTATCATTTATATTTATATCTGTATCTGATTCAATTATTTCTAATGCTGGATTAAGTTCAATTTCTTGGTAAAGTCTTGCTTCAAGCATCATTGAATTAAGTTGTAAAATATTAGCTTTAATTAACTGTTGTGGAGATAATAATAAATTCTGTTGTTGTTTTTGAGTAATCTTAGGTTTATTCATTTGATTCGAGCCTGAAATTTTTACCTAAATATTTTTCTCTGACATCAGGATCATTAGCCAATTCAGAAGATGTGCCTGATTTTAAAATTGTACCACTATAAATTAAATATGACCTATCAGTTATTGATAGGGTTTCTCTTACATTATGATCTGTTATTAAAATACCTATCCCATCTTTTTTTAATTTTCTTATTATATTTTGAATATCTTCTACAGCAATAGGGTCAATTCCTGCAAAGGGTTCATCTAGGAGAATGAAATCAGGATTCAAAATCAAGGTTCTAGCAATTTCTGTTCTTCTTCTTTCGCCTCCTGATAAATGTTTAGCTATACTTTTTCTTATATGCATAATTGAAAATTCTTCTAATAAATGATTTAATTTTTCAGTCTGCTGTTCTTTATTTAGACCTGAAAATTCTAAAACTAATTTTAAATTATCTTCAACACTTAAATCTGTAAATATAGATGGCTCTTGTGCTAAATATCCTATTCCTAAACGTGCTCTTTTATCCATACTAATATTTGTTATATTTTTTTCTCCTAAAAATATATTGCCATCTGAAACTTTAATCATGCCAGTGATCATATAAAAAGTTGTAGTTTTACCTGCACCATTAGGTCCAAGAAGCCCAATTACTTCTCCTTTTTTTAAATCTATAGATACATCAGATACAACAGCCCTATTATTATAGACTTTCTTTAAATTTTTGATTTTGATTGAGTTTTCTTTCATTAAAAACAATTCTCGTTTATTTTTCCCTCTATTTCATAAAAAATATAGTTAGATAAATTCATATCTGATTCAAAACCTTTTGATTTTTGAATACATTGTGTGTCATTTAACTTTTTAAGTATTGTTACATCTTTATCTGATAATATTCTTTTAGCATTGTTATCCCATAAAACTTCATCACCAAGTAACATCAAATTAGTTTCTGGAGAATATATAACAACATGCCCTTTTGCGATCATATTATTATATCTGTTACTAATTTGAGCAGAATCAGCATATAATACGGATGATAATGTATTCATTTCATTAAAAAAGTCTGCTTTTATATTTCCATGATTAACATGTAAAGCATTAGCTAAATTTATAATATTATTGTAATTAGGATTATAAGACATTGAAATCAATAAATCTCTTCTAAAAATTTCATTATTCATATAATCTGCTTTAAGATAAATTTGCGTTTCATCTTTAAATAATTTTTTTGAAACAGCATTAACAATTTTTTGATTAGCTTTTGTTATAGTAATATCTGTTTCATTTAATACATCAAGTTCTTTAAAATCATATTTTTTATTATCATTTATGTCAGAACAAGAAAAAATAAATAAAGATATAACTATGATAAATTTTTTAGATTTAACCATTATATATTTTTGATCGCATTTCATCAAATATTTTATTATACATACCTTTAGATTTTAAAATATCTTGAGCAATTTCAACTATTACACCTTGACCACCTGATTTTTTAGTAACATAGTCTGCTGTATCTTTAACTTCTGGATGTCCGTTTGGTACGCTAACTGATACCAAAACTTTTTCCATAACAGGTATATCAACAAAACCATCACCAATGTATAATACATCATTGTAAGTTAATTTATAAATATCCAAAATTTTATCTAATGCGCTAACCTTATTAATGTAGCCTTGGAAATAATGTTTAATATTTAATTCATCTAAACGAGCTGATGTTGCATCTGAATTTCTTGCTGAAATGAAAGATATAGGAATATTAGCCAATTCTAATAACCTGGTACCAAGAGCATCTTCAACATGAAATGTTTTAAACTCATTTTTGTTTGAAATAGTTATTGTTCCATCTGTCAATATTCCATCAACATCAGAAATTACAATCTTAACTTTAGAAATCTTTTTTTTTAATTCTTTATTCATTTCTTATTTTTAATAGATGCAGCTATAAAATTTTTAAATAATGGATGCACATTAACAATTCTACTTTTCAATTCAGGATGAAATTGCACTCCTACAAACCAAGGATGATCTTTTATTTCAATAATTTCTACTAAATCTAATTCATTGTTTAGTCCTGATATAACTAAACCGGCATTACATAGAACTTCTCTATACTCATTATTAAACTCATATCTATGTCTGTGTCTTTCATAAATGATTTTTTCATTATATGCCTGATGTGTTTTAGTATTTTTTAAAATATCACAAGAATATTGACCCAACCTCATGGATGCACCCTTTTGACTAACATCTTTTTGAGAATTCATCAAGTCAATAACTGGATATGATGTTTTTAAATTGAATTCTGTACTATTTGCATCAGTCATTTTACAAACATTACGAGCAAAATCAATGACAGCACACTGCATTCCTAAGCAAATCCCAAAAAAAGGAATATTATTTTCTCGTGCATAAGTTGCAGATGTAATTTTACCTTCAATTCCTCTATCTCCAAAACCACCGGGTACTAAAATACCATCAATATTTTTAAAAGAATTATTAATATCTTTACTTGTTTCTAATGATTCAGTATCAATCCACTTTATATTTATTTTTGCATCGTTGTAAATGCCGGAATGTATAAATGCTTCTAAAATACTTTTATATGCATCATGTAAGCTATTGTATTTACCACACATCGCAATAGTAATATCATGTTTAGGAGATTTATAAGTAGATATTGATTTTTTTAAAAAATCAATTTGAGTATGATTTTGTTTATTTTCTATACCTAAAATACTTGAGACTGTTTTATCAAAATTTTGATTATATAAAACTAAAGGAATTTCATAGATTGTATCAACATCTGGTGATTCAAAAACATGGCTGTGTTCAACATTACAAAAAAGTGCAAGTTTCTTTTTTAATTTTTCAGTTAAATGATGATTGTGCTCAGTTCTACATACTAATATATCAGGTGCTAAACCTATTTCTCTAAGAGTCATTACGCTATGTTGTGTTGGTTTAGTTTTTATTTCTCCTGCTGCCTCAATAAATGGTAATAATGTTGTGTGAATTACCAAAGAATTTCTCTTTCCTTCCTCTAAAATCATTTGCCTAATTGCCTCGTAAAATGGTTGTCCTTCAATATCTCCAACTGTACCACCAACCTCAGTTATAACAACATCAAAATCATTAGATTCATTTACTGCTTTTATTCTTCTTTTAATCTCATCTGTTATATGTGGAATTACTTGGATTGTTTGGCCAAGATAATCTCCTTTTCTTTCTTTTTCTAAAACATCCCAATATACTCTTCCTGAAGAAGTTGTATTATTCATAGTTAGAGATTCATCTATAAACCTTTCATAATGACCTAAATCAAGATCAGTTTCTGATCCATCATCTAAAACAAAAACTTCACCATGTTGATATGGATTCATTGTACCAGGATCAACATTTAAATAAGGGTCTAACTTTTGAATGGTTACTTTCATACCTAGTGATTTTAGCAAATAACCTAGTGATGAAGCAACAATACCTTTTCCAAGACCTGATATAACACCACCAAAAACAAAAATATATTTTTTATTCATTATTTGTCCTTATCTAAAACCTTAGGAACTTTAATATAATTACCAAATGTCTCTGGACAATTCTCAATAAATTCATTTTTGTTAATACCAGCTTCAGATTTATCATTTCTATAAATATTAATATTATCTGAAACGTTAATGAGTGGTTCTACATTTGAAGTATCAACTTTTGAAATAACATCAAAATAATCTAAAATCTGACTTAGTTCAGAAACATAATAATTGAGCTTGTCATTTGGAATATCAAGTTTAGATAATTTCGCAATATGTTTTACCTCATCAATTGTAATTTTTTTATTTGCCATATTTATCTTTCTTAGATGGTATTAAAATTTAGCAATAATATTTTATATATTATTACATAGTTTTTTTAACAAGATTCTATTATGAGTAATATAACAAATTTATTAGACACATCTAAATCTCATTTAAAAATTTTTAAAGCTGCTGGCAATGTAGCTGATATCCTTAATTTTAAAGCATATATCGTTGGTGGGTATATTCGTGATCTGCTGCTAAATAAATCAATTGATGATATAACAGATATTGATATAACTGTAGATGGTAATTATTTAGAATATGCAAAAGCTTTAGCTAAAGCACTTAATTTAAAAAATGTTATTCCATTTGAACAATTTAGAACAGCTAAAATAATGGATGATGAAATTCAAATTGAGATAGCTCAAACTAGAAAAGAATCTTATTATTCCCAATCAAGAAAACCTATTGTTGAAAAAGCATCATTAGAAGAAGATTTATACAGAAGAGATTTTACTATAAATGCAATTGCAGCATCACTAAACAGTAATAATTTTGGCAGTTTAATTGATCCTTTAAAAGGAATTAAAGATTTAAATAAAGGTTTAATTATTACTCCTTTAGATCCAGATGAAACTTTTAGTGATGACCCACTTAGAATGCTAAGAGCTATTAGATTTGCCGCTCAATTAGATTTTCAAATTGCTCCAAACATACTTGATAGTATCCATAACATAAAAAAAAGAATTGAAATTATTTCTTGGGAGAGAATAACAGAGGAAATTATAAAATCACTTAAAACAGAAAAACCAAGTATTGCATTTTACCATTTTAAAGAAACAGGTTTATTAAAATATATTTTTCCAGAACTAAATGTAATGTCAGGTGTGGAAGTTATAAACGGTATGTCACATAAAGATGTTTTTATACATACCCTGCAAGTTGTAGATAATGCAGCTAAGTTAAGTCCTAAAATGGAAATTAGATTTGCAGCTTTGGTTCATGATATTGCAAAACCTCCAACAAAAAAATTTGATACTATAAAAGGATGGAGTTATCATGGTCATGAAGAACTTGGCAGAAGAATGCTTAAAACTGTAGCATCCAGAATGAAAATATCAAATCAACTTAAAGAATATTTAATGAATTTGACAAAACTACATTTAAGACCTATAGCTCTTGCTAAGAAAAATATTACTGATAGCGCAATAAGAAGATTAATATTTGATGCTGGTGATAATATTGATGACTTAATGATTTTATGTAGAGCAGATATAACTACAAAAAATCAATTTAAAATTAAGAAATATTTATCAAACTTTGAACGAGTTGAAGAAGCAATGCAAAATGTTAAATTGCGAGATGAGCTTAAAAACTTTCAACCTCCAATCAATGGAAAAGAAATCATGGAAAAATTTAATTTAAAAGCTGGCAAAGAAGTAGGCTTGATTAAAAATAGCATTAAAGATGCAATTCTTGATGGTAAAATTAAAAATAATTACGATGATGCTTATAAATTCATGCTTTCTATAAAAGATAATTTTATAAAATAAACTAATTTAATTTAAAGTAATAAAAAAGCCCTGTATTTCTACAGGGCTTTTTTGTTTTAAAAATGTTAC
>CEVN01079075.1_pt1 | contig 10306 bp, 8 predicted proteins | sample 427041 | NCBI WGS metagenome assembly CEVN01 (sample SAMEA2623463, study PRJEB7988) | marine metagenome | biome: marine biome (ENVO:00000447); feature: surface water layer (ENVO:00002042); material: "saline water (ENVO:00002010), including plankton (ENVO:xxxxxxxx)" | depth 5 m
CCCCCTCAAGACAGCGTGTCTACCAGATTCCACCACATCGGCTAGAGATTATTTATTCTTGGGGTATTTGAGGTAAACTTTGAGATTCATTATCTGGAACTGACATTGGTGATTCTATCTGATCCAGCACACTTTCAGAAACAGTTGTTCCCTTATTCAAATATGCAAGTGTTAGGCTGGTTATAAAGAAAACTGTTGCGAGAACTGCTGTGGTTCTCGATAAGAAGTTTGCAGAGCCTTTTGCACCAAAAAGAGTTCCTGATGCGCCAGCACCAAATGCAGATCCCATGTCTGCACCTTTGCCCTTTTGCAAAAGTATTAACACCACGATGAGTATCGCTGTGATTACATGAAAACTTAATAATAGTGAATTTGCATTAGCCATTTCTTATTTCCTCAGCAATATTATATATATTTAAAAACTCAGAAGCATCTAATGATGCACCGCCTATTAAACCTCCGTGTATATGTTCCATTTCGAGTAACTCCTTTGCATTTGATTCTTTCATGCTTCCGCCATATATAATCGGTATTGAGATTGATGTCATTTCAGAGAGTATTGTATGAGTGAATGAATGAACATCATTTGCCATTTCTGGAGTAGCTGTGAGGCCTGTACCAATCGCCCAAATTGGCTCATAAGCAATAAGCAGTCCGATATCTTTTGATACTATGTCACTGTCTAGGACGCTTCTGATTTGTTTATCGATGACGTCGAATGTCTGATCTGATTCTCTTTCCTCTTTTGACTCACCAATGCATAGAATTGGTTTTATGTCACTATCAATGGCTTTCAGTAGTTTTAATTTTATATCTTCATTTGACTCTTGATGGTATTGTCTTCTCTCTGAGTGACCTATAATCACGTATTGAACCGAATTATCAGCCAACATCTTTCCTGAGCATTCTCCTGTATAAGCACCTTCGTTATTTGAAGAAATATTTTGTGCTCCAGTCTTAATAAAATTAGGAGCTGTTTTTATTAGAGACTGAAGATAAATGTCAGGCGGACATATAATCATTTCATTGGAGTTCTCAGCATTTGAGTCAAAAAATGAGAAATAATCATTGATGAATGACAATGAAGCATTCATTTTCCAATTTGCAGCTATATAGAATTTCTTATCCACTGTCTTTAATATTTTTTCTAATTGTTTCTAGGATATTCTTAGCAGTCTTTTGATCTTTATTCTCAATTGATATTCGAATAACTGGTTCAGTTCCTGATGGCCTTATGATTACTCTTCCATCTTTATTTTCAGAGTTAATTCTATCTGCGATTTCTTTTAAATGATTTTCATTAATCTCTGACATGTTATCTGTGTCAACATTGTCATTAAGGACTGGTAAGAGCTCAAGATCATCAGCAAGATCGCTGATTTTAGAATTCTTTTTAATTGATTCTCTGATAACTATAAGCGCAGTAAGCATTGCATCACCTGTCGGTGAATATTCAGAATTGATGATGTGACCTGATGATTCTCCACCAATTATAGCCCCTATTTTTTTCATCATTGAATAAACATTCTTATCGCCAACGTCTGAACGATACAGATCTATATTCATTTCTATGAGTTTCGTCTCAAGGCCGGAGTTTGTTGTGATTGTCCCAACGACTTTATTATTGAAGGATGCATTAGAAATGTTACTTTTTGCAAGAATGTAAAGAATTTGATCTCCATCTAAAATACGTCCATTTTCATCGACAATCAGGATCCTATCAGCATCGCCATCTAATGCTATTCCTAAATTAGCTTCTGTTGCAACAACGGTTTTTCTGAGAGTTTCTGGATGTGTCGATCCACAATCAAGGTTAATATTTTTTCCATTTGGTGAACATGCAATTGGAATTACATCAGCACCTAAGTCTAATAGTATCTGTGGAGCAATTTTATATGCAGCACCGTTAGAAGCATCAACAACGATCTTGAAACCCTTAAGCGGGAGGTAATCTTCAATATCATCAAATATTGACATAAGTAGAGATTTATAGAGATTTCTTGAGGTATTTGATATTTTTGCTTTTCCTAAAGATTCTGCAGTATTCGTTATTGGCGCATCTAAGAGTTTAGATTCGATAATGCTCTCAATTTCTCGGTCAATTTTTTCACCCAAATGATTGATGATCTTAATGCCATTGTATTCATAAGAATTATGAGATGCACTAATGACAATACCAAAATCACATTTTTGTTTAATCGTATAATGAGCAATGGCTGGGGAAGGAAGAGGTCCGAGTAAGATTACTTCTAATCCGTGAGCTACAAATGCAGATTCCAAAGCTGACTCAAACATATAACCAGAAATTCGAGTATCTTTGCCAATTGCAACTTTACCGCCATTCGGTGTCATAACCTTTGCAATTGACGAAGCCAATCTCATTACAAAATCAATAGTCATAGGGTTCTCCCCGACTTTTCCTCTGATTCCGTCAGTACCAAACACTTTTTCTGTTTTGTTATTCATTGTTAAGTCATTATTTCTAAAGGCGTGTATTGTATAGCTTGGATAGCTATTAAATCCAGTATTTTTAGGGAGTTGTCCTTAGCTAGACTTAGTGTTGAGCAGCGGGATCACCGATATTTGGTGTAGAGGAATCATCCTTATCCGAATCATCTGAATTCCAGTCCTCTGGAGGTTTAGGCTCTTTATCATTCATAATATCAGTGATCTGAGATTCTTCTATTGTTTCGTATTTAATTAGGGCATCTGCCATGTTATGAAGTCTCTTGTTATGCTTCTCTAAGATTTGAGTTGCTACAGAATAAGCCTGATCAATGATCTTTCTTACTTCCTCATCGATTGTTTTTGCTGTGCCATCTGACATATGTTTAGTCTGTGTAACTGATCTACCTAAGAAGACTTCTCCTTCGTCATCAGAATAAGCAAGTGGTCCGAGCTTGTCTGATAAACCCCATTTGGTGACCATGTTTCTAGCAATCTCGGTTGCTCTCTCAATATCATTGGAAGCTCCTGTAGTTACAGCATCTTTTCCAAATATGATCTCTTCAGCCACTCTTCCACCAAAGAGACTAGTAATTTGCCCAATAAGTCTTTTTTTGCTGATACTGTATTTATCTTCCTCTGGCAGGAACATTGTTACACCCAATGCTCTTCCTCTTGGCACTATAGTTACCTTATAAACGGGATCATGATCTTCTAGGTTAAGGCCAACAATTGCGTGTCCTGCTTCATGATATGCGGTTAGTCTTTTTTCATCTTCACTCATAACTAAAGATCTTCTCTCAGCACCCATCATGATCTTATCTTTTGCTTTTTCTAAATCATCCATGTTGACATACTTCTTATTGCCGCGAGCTGCTATTAATGCTGATTCGTTAACAAGATTAGCTAAGTCCGCACCAGAAAAGCCTGGAGTTCCTCTTGCGATAATTGATGGTTTGACATTCTTATTAAGGGGAACTTTTCTCATGTGAACTTTTAATATTTGCTCTCTACCCCTTACATCAGGTAGCGGAACAACGACTTGACGATCAAACCTGCCTGGCCTAAGAAGAGCAGCATCTAGTACATCTGGTCTATTTGTTGCTGCAATCACAATGACACCTACATTGTCTTCAAAACCGTCCATTTCAACAAGAAGTTGGTTTAGTGTTTGCTCTCTTTCATCGTGCCCACCACCTAACCCAGCACCTCTTTGTCTGCCAACAGCATCTATTTCGTCTATGAATATGATACATGGTGAATGAGCTTTGGCTTCCTGGAACATATCTCTTACTCTAGAAGCCCCAACTCCAACAAACATCTCTACAAAATCTGAACCAGAAATAGTAAAGAAGGGAACTCTAGCCTCTCCAGCAATTGCTCTTGCTAGAAGTGTTTTTCCTGTTCCTGGTGATCCAACCATAAGAACTCCTCTTGGAATTTTTCCACCTAGCCTTTGAAATTTAGATGGATCTTTCAGAAATTCGACTATCTCTATAACCTCTTCTTTTGCCTCTTCAATACCGGCAACATCTGCAAAAGTTACATTTACTTGATCTTCTCCAAGTAATTTGGCTTTACTTTTCCCAAAACTCATCGCACCTCGGCCACCACCAATCCCGCCTTGCATTTGTCTCATGAAATAAATCCAAACACCAATTAAAAGAATCACAGGGAAGGAGTTAATGAGTAAACTCACAAATAGATTTTGGTCTTTTTGAGGGCTTGCGCTTATCTTAACACCGGAACGATTAAGCTCACCAATGAGGGCTGTGTTATCAGTTTCTGGATTATAAGTGACAAAACGGTCGCCATTAATTCGTTGAGCCTTGATGATTTCATTCTCAAATATGACTTCACTGACATTTCCAGTTCGGACTAGTTCAAGAAATGTTGAATAATCCAGTGTCTGTTGTCTCATTGAGTTTGGCGAGAAAGACTGAAAAAAAGATAACATGACAATAGCAATTACTATCCATACAAGTGTATTTTTGAAGAAATTATTCATAAATTAATTATACCTAATGTTTTTAGCTATCACGTAGGTTTCTCTACTCTCTTTTCTAGATGATTTAGGTTTAAAGTAACTAACTGTTTCGAAATTCTCTCTCAAATCAGATTTAAATTCTTCAAATCCATGGCCAATAAAGACCTTCATAACCATCATCCCTTTAGACATAAGTCCATTTTGTGAGAATTCAAGTATAGAATCAGCAATATTATAGAATTTATATTGATCACTAACTTTATTGCCTGTTTTATTTGGTGACATATCAGATATTATCAAATCAAATTTTTTGTTATCAATCTCTTCAAATAATTTGTCTTGAAGTATCTTATCTTCAATACTCCCTTGAATAAATGAAACACCATTAATGGGCTCCATCTCTGTTATATCAATTGCTAGTAACTTCCCTGAACGTATTTTCTTTACTGCATATTCACTCCAACCACCAGGAGAAGAGCCAATATCGATAACCATTTTTGCATTTTTAAAAATATTAAATTTCTTATCAATTTCAGAAAGCTTATAGACTGACCTTGATCTATAACCCTTCTGTTTAGAATCTTTTATAAAGAAATCCTCAGACTGAGATTTTCTCCAATGACGATTGGACATGATTATTTGTATGTAATATCTGTAACCTGAAAATCTTGAGTGATTTCAGAAGTTTTTAGCTCAACCAAATCTTCATTGCTTTTACCAATCATTGCTTTTGATAAAGGCGATTTATATGACAAAAGCCCATTTTCAATATCTGATTCATCCTCGCCAACTATTTTATATGTAATTATTTGGTCATTATCAAGATTCAAGAGAGTCACCGTGCTTCCAAATACAACTTTGTTTGATATTGAAAGTTTTTTGATATCAATGACTTCACTGTTTGATAATTTTGATTCTATTTCACTGATTCTTCCCTCAATAAAGCTTTGCTTCTCCTTTGCGGCATGGTATTCAGCATTTTCCTTTAAATCTCCAAACTCCCTTGCTGTCGCAATGGCTGTTATGATTTCTGGCCGATCTATAGACTTAAGTTTCTTCAATTCATCTCGAAGAAGCTCAGCACCTTTCACTGTCATTATTTCTTTATCCATCCTTTATATTATAGTCTTGAAGTCTATTAACTGAAATATCTCCAAGAAAATCAAATGAAGACATTGTCGCATGAGCAGCCTCAAGACTCGTGTAATATGTGATTCCAGAAATAACGGCCTCGGCTCTTATTGAGAAAGATTCCTCGATTGATTGTTTGCCTTCAGTTGTATTGATAATAAGCTCTATTTCTTTAGATTTGATGAGCTCTACTATATGCGGAGACCCTTCTCTAACTTTATTGATTTGGAGACAATTAATATTGTTATCATTCAAATATTTTGCAGTACCTGTAGTTGCAATAATTTCAAATTGCTCATTAGTTAGAAACTGTCCAAGTTCAATTAGTTTATCGTTTTTATCTGGTTCTCTTACTGATATAAATACCTTACCTTTATCTGGGATATTTATTCCAGCAGCATTCTGAGACTTTATGTAGGCTTCTCCGAATGTTTTTCCAGTACCCATTACTTCACCTGTTGATTTCATCTCTGGACCAAGTATCGGGTCAGTATCTGGAAATTTATTAAATGGGAACACAGGTCCTTTAACAGAATAGAATTCAGGAATAACTTGCTCTAGATAACCTTGGTCTTCAAGGCTGACCCCAATCATTACTTTTGCTGCAATTTTTGCAAGTTGCAATCCAGTAGCCTTAGAAACGAATGGAACCGTTCTTGATGCTCTTGGGTTAACCTCTAATACAAATATTTTGTCTTTTCTAATTGCAAACTGAGCATTAACCAGTCCAATCACATCGAGTTTTTTTGTAAATTCTTTCATCTGGCGAATGATTTCAAGTTGAATATCATTCGAGAGGCTGAATGCAGGTATGGAGCATGAGGAGTCTCCAGAATGCACGCCGGCCTGTTCAATATGCTCCATAAGTCCACCAATCAGGATATTTTTACCGTCTGAAACTGCATCTATGTCTACCTCAATTGCCTTGTTTAAGAAGTGATCCAATAAAACTGGTGATTCATTGGAAACTTTAACAGCTTCTGTCATGTATGTTTTTAATTCATCGTCGTTATAAACTATCTCCATAGCTCTTCCACCTAGAACATAAGATGGTCTAACAACAAGTGGGTACTCAACATTTTTTGCATTTACGAGTGCCTCATCAATATTTGTTGCAACTTCATTGTATGGTTGCAATAAATCTAATTCTTGAACCATGCTCTTGAATAATTCTCTATCCTCGGCCTGATCAATTGATTCTGGTTGTGTGCCGATTATTGGTGCTCCAGCATCTTTTAGTGATTGAGCCAGCTTTAATGGAGTTTGTCCTCCAAATTGAACGATCACGCCTTTTGGTTTTTCGACATCAATCACAGACATGACATCTTCAAAAGTCAATGGTTCGAAATAAAGTCTATCGGAGGTGTCATAATCTGTAGAGACAGTCTCTGGATTGCAATTAATCATTATAGATTCATACCCTGCATCACTTACAGCCATTGCAGCATGAACGCAACAATAGTCAAATTCAATGCCCTGACCAATCCTATTGGGTCCACCTCCCAATATGATGATTTTATCTTTTGTAGTAGGTTGAGACTCACATTCTTCATCATAAGTTGAATACAAATAAGCGGTTGTTGTTTTAAACTCGGCAGCACATGTATCAACACGCTTATAAACAGGCAGCACATTTACCGAAATTCTCAATTTTCTTATTTCTAGCTCATCGACTGACAAGAGTTTTGCTAATCTTGCATCTGAAAAACCTTTGGATTTCAATTTGTGTAGCATTTCGTGGTCAATGGAAGAGATATTCGTCTTGGCAACTTCAGATTCAATCTCAATAAGTTCTTCGATATATACCAAGTACCAGGGATCAATCTTTGTTAGAGCATATATTTTTTCTAAACTATAACCTTCTCTAAATGCCTGAGCCACATAGAGAAGTCTATCTGGGTTTGGATTGATAAGATGTTGATCAAAATCTTCTGAAACATTTACATCTGTAAAACCGTCATGATTGTTCTCAAGACTTCGTATTGCTTTTTGCAATGATTCTTGAATATTTCTACCAATCGCCATCGCTTCTCCGACAGATTTCATTTGAGTTGTGAGATTGGGATTTGCACCTGGAAACTTTTCAAAGGTGAATTTAGGTATCTTTGTTACGACATAGTCTATCGTCGGTTCAAAAGATGCGGGCGTAAGGCCGCCAGTTATATCATTGGATAATTCATCAAGTGAATAGCCTATGGCTAACTTTGCAGCAATTTTAGCAATAGGGAATCCAGTTGCTTTAGAAGCCAATGCAGATGATCGAGATACTCTCGGGTTCATTTCTATAACAATCATTCTGCCATCGTCTTGATTGACTGCAAATTGAACATTTGATCCGCCAGTATCTACTCCAATACGTCTGAGTATCGCTATGGAATAATCTCGCATGACTTGGTATTCCTTATCAGTCAATGTTTGAGCTGGGGCAACGGTTACTGAGTCCCCTGTGTGTACTCCCATTGGATCAACATTTTCAATAGAGCATATAATGATGGCATTATCATTCTTATCTCTTACAACCTCCATCTCATATTCTTTCCAACCAAGAAGCGATTCTTCAATCAAAACCTCTGTTGTTGGAGACAACTCTAAGCCTCGTTTAACAATTGTAATGAGCTCATCTTCGTTATTAGCAATTCCTCCTCCGCTTCCGCCAAGCGTAAAGGATGGTCTTATGATTATTGGATAATTGATGTCATTAGCTATAACAATCGCCTCATCCAATGTATTCGCTATCTCAGATCGTGCGACGTCAATATTGATCTCGCTCATTGCTTGCTTAAACAATTCTCTGTCTTCAGCAGTGTCTATGGCTTCTTTTGATGCTCCAATCATTTCAACATTGTGTTTCTCAAGTATTCCTCTAGAAGCCAGATCAAGAGCTGTATTGAGTGCAGTTTGACCCCCCATTGTGGGTAACAGTGCATCTGGACGTTCTTTATCTATGATTTTTTCAAGTGTTTGCCAGTTGATTGGTTCGATGTAGATCGAATCTGCAACATCCGGATCTGTCATTATCGTTGCAGGATTTGAATTGACTAGAATGATTCGATAGCCTTCTTCGCGAAGCGCCTTGCAAGCTTGGGTTCCTGAGTAATCAAATTCACATGCTTGTCCAATAATGATTGGCCCTGCGCCAATGATTAATATTGATTCAATGTCAGTTCTTCTTGCCATTCTTCATCTTTGTAATAAATTTTTTAAATAATGGCTGTATGTCATGAGGGCCAGGAGATGCTTCAGGATGGCCCTGGAAACTAAACGCATTCTTATCACTAAGTTCTATGCCTTGGATGGATTGATCAAATAGTGATTTATGCGTAATGTTGACATTTTCTGGAATGGATTTCTCATTTACAGTAAAGCCATGATTTTGACTAGTGATGTATACAACTCCTGTTTCTATATCAATTACAGGATGATTGGCACCGTGATGTCCAAATTTCATTTTCTCTGTTTTAGCACCTGATGCGAGAGCTAACAGTTGATGACCAAGACAAATTCCAAATAGTGGGATATTTAATTCCAGCAATTTTCTGATGCAGTTAATCGCATAATCACAAGGCTCTGGATCTCCTGGACCGTTTGATAAGAACACTCCATCAGGATCATATGACATTACGTCATCATATGACGATTGTGCTGGTATTACGGTTACTTTGCACCCATTTTTCGATAGCAGATTGAGAATATTTGTCTTTACGCCATAATCGATGGCAACAACATGAAAAAGAGAGTCTGAATTTTCAATGTTTGGAGAAAATTCATAAGCAGTTTTTGTTGAAACTTCTTTTGCAAGGTCCAAACCTGCAAGACCTGGAAAAGATTTTGCTTCACTAAGTGCTTCTTTATGACTTAATCCATTAGCCGCCAAACAAGCATTCATTGATCCATTGTTTCTCAGATGATTTGTGAGTTTTCTGGTGTCTATATTGGAAATTCCGACTATTTTATTTCTAACCAAAAAATCTTCCAAGCTGAGTTTGTTTCTCCAGTTGCTAGAGATTGGCGAAACTTCACGGATGACTAGGCCTGAACTAAATGAGTCTTTACTTTCATTGTCTTCTTCATTGGTGCCAGTGTTCCCTATATGAGGATAGGTTAAGGTAACGATTTGTTTATGGTATGAAGGGTCTGTGATAATTTCTTGGTAACCGGTCATTGCTGTATTGAATACGATTTCACCAACGGAGTAGGAATCAATACCAATAGACTTACCAGAGAACGTAGTGCCATCTTCAAGTATCAGTATTGCGTCTTTCAAATTTCTTCCTTCAGTACCCGATTTTGGTTCTAAAAAAGGGAAGGACTTTTTGAGCCCTTCCCTAAAGAAGTTTGGAACCAGAACTATATTAGGTTCAAATCAGTCTGATGTCATCAAAAAGTTATTATTTATTCACTTATGCGTTTAAAAAAATCGCTGACACTATCGGTCCATGTTTTCTTGTTTGGACGATGATCGGTATTACTATCATTGACTGATCTGTCAAACTGTCTCAGTATTTCTTTTTGTTCATCAGTCAAACTGACGGGAGTTTCCACTTGAACAGTACAATACAGGTCTCCAAAAAAATTCTCTCTGTAAGATTTAATTCCCTTTCCTTTTAATCGAAAAGTTTTACCTGATTGCGTTTCTGAAGGGATTGAAAGATTCACAGCACCGTCGATTGTTGGCACTTCTACAGTACCTCCAAGCACTGCTTTACCGAAACTTATTGGAATTGTGCATATCAAATGATTTCC
>CEVN01003384.1_pt1 | contig 10303 bp, 2 predicted proteins | sample 427041 | NCBI WGS metagenome assembly CEVN01 (sample SAMEA2623463, study PRJEB7988) | marine metagenome | biome: marine biome (ENVO:00000447); feature: surface water layer (ENVO:00002042); material: "saline water (ENVO:00002010), including plankton (ENVO:xxxxxxxx)" | depth 5 m
TGCTTCTCGCTTTCGCTGAGACGACGTGGGGCCATCAATGACGTTGAGTAGCCCCAAACTCTAAGAGCAGCCATGGCTGTCAGAATGGTCTGAAGAGCTCCCTTAGCTCAGCTGGATAGAGCAACTGCCTTCTAAGCAGTCGGTCGATGGTTCGAATCCATCAGGGGGCGTCAGTAGCACCAACGGTTTTCAGCGAAAGCTGGGAGCCGTTTTTTTTGGGGGGGGGCGTAAACCATTGCTCAAAAAGCGGTGGTTCGCTGACACAGCGACGGTTGAAGCTCGATGGATAGCGGTCAGGACCGACCGCAGACCGCTTTTGCAAGCTCGATCCCCCTAAACCAGGCGGATGGGGCAGGACTACGCCATTGAGGGCTTGGAAACGATGCAAGAGACAGGTTGGAGGCGGAGTTCACGCCTGTTAACTGATGATTTTTAAGCATCCATGAGGAAGTGCACCATCCATAAGACTGATTTGGAGTGGATGACCCCGCGGCATGGAAAACCCATCACCAGACACAGGGAAATGCCCAGAGAGGCCTAAGACGCATAACGAACGATTTGACCTGCAACATTGAATGCTTTAGCGACTGATTGCCCGTGAAGCACTGGTTACCGAGAAAAATGGGGGCAAAGACGTTCAAGCTGAACAACACGCGAATGGACGCTGAATGATCAAGTGATAGCCATTTGAAGGGAAGCGGTGACTCACGATCAGGAGAACGGATCTTCACAGACGGTTTCGTATAACGAGAACCTCTTTTCTTAATGCGATCAATAGGTCAATCGAAAAAACGACAGCCGCACCTGCTCCTGCTGCCAACAGATGGCTAAAGATTCGGTGAGCATGGCGCCCAATGAAGGAGAAATACCAACATCGACATCCACGGCCAAGCAACTGAATGGCTGGCAACTAGTTTCAACCACTGATTCGGGCAGGTCAACAACAAACGGAAAAACAGATACCCGACAAGCACTCACGGAACGACGCAGAGAAAAACCGTCCATAATGAACAATATGCCTCGATTTTAGTATCACTTGAGACATTCCTGTCAAGTATCAAGCCGACGCAACATGGCCAATTGAAGATGGCATAAGCGTCAGATGTAGGGTGACCAAGTGCTACGTCACTCCTTAAAATGGATGAATGAAGAGGGTTATTTCGAGGCGAAACCTGCAACGGCTGTTCATCGGCTGGGGCGTCCCCATGGCGCTGTTGGTAGCCGCGAGCAGTCCCCCTGGGAAGACACAAATAACAAGCACATCAGACTCGGAAATATCACTTGGCTCCCTGGTTAATGGCAGTGAAGGCGGGTCTTGCAATTCAGGGATATGCGCTATTACAGGAGGAACAGCAAAAAACAACAAACTCTTTCATCGGCTCACCGAGTTTTACGCCCACTCCGGGATAGATAAAGTCACAATCAACAATGATCAATCCACAAATAAACCTTATCAGTCAGTTATTGTTGCCAATATCGATGATAATCAATTGGGAACGTTTATTGACACTCCCATTGAATTCACAACAAGCAAATCAGACCTTATTATCCTTGCGCCATTCGGGATTAGGCTCGGCACAGGAGCTCAATTCACAAATATAGGCTCAATAGCCCTGTCAACATCAGATCAATTAAGGATTGGCGACGAGACCTTTCACTTCCTATTCAGCGACGTAAATGAAATTAATAACTTTAGTGATTCCATTGAACTGATTCAAGATAACTTCATCAACGGCTACCCTGACGGTGCACCGATTAATATTGTAATCGACGTAAGCGAGCAGCTTGCAATTGAAGGAGACTTACTCCTGCACGGTATCGGAGGTGTATATATCAATTCAAATACTGCTGGAGAAAGAGCAAAGTTGAATGTGGCCAATGGCCTGGATATACACTCAAGCGGCGATTCAATGTTTGGCGAGGTAGAACAACTGCCAAATCAATCAACAACACTAGACGATCTGGAAATCACAGCACAATCTGTTAATACAAACTCAGTAGGGACTGGAGTTCAAACCCTAGCCATAAAGGTGAATAATACAAAAATTAAAAGTACAGAAGGCAACATCAGCCTAAAGGGGATCAGCGGAGACGAAGTTGATGGTGGCGAAAACAACTTACAAGGTATTTTCATCGAAGCAAATTCAACACTTGTAGCGGAAAAAGGGAATATCCAGCTTGAGGGCCATGCAGGCAATGGAAACAATCAAACTGTCACAGAAACCTATAATTGGGAAGATGGTAGTAGTCAGACAGAGACATTTGATGTAGCAGTTGGAAGGGGAATAGAAATTCATGATAGTTCGATTGAAGCAAAAGAGGGAACGATTGATATTGATTCAGTTGCGTCGCACGGCTCAATTGTTTTTTATGGAAATGGAGCAGAGCTCCGAAATTCAAAACTTGAAGCAAATCAGATTGATATCAAGGGTACATCAGCAAAGAGTACAGTCGATACGAAACATTCCTTCGGGATATCACTCGAAAGAACAACGCTACTGGGTGAAAGCGGGATTGATTTAATCGGACAACCGGGCCATCAAGAAGCCAATGGGCCTAACGGTGAAAACGTTGGAGGAATACGACTTTATGACTCTGAACTAACCAGTTCAAACGGCAAATTAAAGTTGACAGGAATCGGGGGATCTGGAACTATCTTAGATGATAGCGAAGGGATTTATGTTGATGAAACAACACTACGTGCTTCTGCAATTGATCTGAATGGTACTGGGGGAAAAGCTGCAAAACCCAATCTGTCAGATAAAAGTACTGGAATTCGGATCAGACAATCAACATTGGATACCGGCTCACCAGCACTCACACTGACGACCGAAGCAAATGGCAACATTGTTCTCAAAGGTACTGGTGGTAGCGGAAAGGACGACATCAGTGGTATCAGCATCGTCGATGGGTCAACAATCGATAGTTCAGGATCAATCGAAATCACAGGGCAAGGTGGGTTTGGAGATACGCTAAAAAATGTCAATGGAGTTTTGATCACAGGTGAATACCCCCATACAACGATTACCGAGGGGGATACCACAATAAAAGCAAACAAGGCTATCTCAATTAATGGCGAGGGTGGGCTCGCAACTAAAAATGACGCATCAGTCGGGGTTAGAATTGTACACGCAGAGATTGAATCAGATCAAAAAGTTGAAATTAAAGGAGTCGGTGGCACCAGTACTGGCACATCAATCGAAGAAGAAAATCATAATGGCTTTATGGAGGGTGTAACGATTTGGGGTTCAACAATAACCGTAAATTCTAGTGATACGGAAAGCTCAATCAGCAATCCATATGGTGCAACGCTCATCGTTGATGGATCAGCAGGACGATCAGATGGTTTTGTTAGCAGCACATCTGGTGTCTTCTTAGACAATTCAACATTAAAGACTGACGGCGTATTACATCTAAAAGGGAGTGGAGGGAACAGTAGTTCGAACGTGAGTCTAAATAGTAGTGGAATCTGGTCGATGAATGGAAACTTGCAGGGATCGTCTGTTCAGATTGAAGGACAAGGGGGCTCATCTAGCAATCTCGATGCGATCAATCCTGTGCCGTTGGGGCAGAACGATCTTGGGTTAATGACTTATCGGTATACACAGGTAAGCCGTGGTGTATATCTACAAGGAACCAATATTGCAGCTGCAACTGGTTCTACAAATCATAACGGTGCAATATCAATCAATGGAGTAGCTAAACAAGGTAATGCAAATTTAAATGGCATTGAATTGTATGAAGCGACGTTAGACGCCGAAACAGATTTGACTCTGGTGGGGAAAGGTGGGACGGCAAACACAGATGTGGATATTGTTTCTGGCATCCAATTAGTTAGAGCGGAATTAGATGCTGGGAACACAATTAATCTCACAGGAGAAGGAGGTCAAGGTTATGGCACTTCAAATTACCTTCGATCAACGGGTGGAATCGATAGTTTTGGATCAATAATATCGCAAACGGGTGAACAAGGATCGGTCACAATTAAAGGAACCGGTGGAAGCTCAGAGGGTGAACTTAAGGATTCCTACGGAGTATTAATAGCGGCCACCACTGTTAATTCACAAGGAGCGGTGGAGATTGATGGAAATGGTGGGCAAGGCTTGAAAGTGGAAAACGCAGGTGGTGTTGCGCTGTTTTTGGATACAAATATCTTGACCACCGAAGAGCTTAAAATCAAAGGAGTGGGCGGAGAATCAACAACATCAGCGTTGATTACTACTGGTGTCAATGTTGAAAAAACTGATCTGACTGCCTTATCCATTGAAATGGATGGTACTGGAGGCAAAGCCGAGAAATCAAATCCGAATTCAGAGATCCTAGTGGGTATTTTTCTTAATGAAGCAAACATATCCACTTCGCCAGAGAGTAATAACACAGGCAATATTGTACTCAAAGGCAATGGTGGTGTTGGTTATCAAAATTTAGCTGGTGTAGACATCATGAATTCATCAATCAAAACCGACAAAGATATCGTCATTGAAGGTACAGCAGGAACCGGTGAAAAAGTTGAGAATGCCAACGGAGTTGTTTTAATGCACTCGGAAATTTGGATGGGAGAATTCGATAATAATGGCGATCCAATTTTTGTAAGTGGACCACCGACAATATTTGAAGCCAATGATTTGATCATCACTGGCAACGGTGGTCAAGCTGAAATCAGTGCTACACAATCCATGGGGATTGCTTTAATGGGAACAAATCTGAATCTTGCCGGCTCAATCAAGCTGCAGGGGAATGGGGGCACAGGTTCAAATATCACATCGATAGGAAAACCAGAGCTCAATAATGGTGTCTCCCTCGCTATGAATAATATAAAAACTGGTGGAGATTTTACGATCGAAGGGACGGCAGGTACGGGCGGAGACTTTGTAATCGGTTATCTGGGTGACATGAATACTTACGACATCAATGGAAATGTATTCGTTACCGGAAAAGGTGGCCAAGGTCCAGAGGTGAAGGATTCTTTCGGCGTTGGGTTTTGGGGTGAGAACTGGACTGTCAACGGAGATTTCATAATTGATGGTACTGGAGGATCAGGAACAAAAACAAATTCAGCTTATGGAACGGCAATGCGCTTTAGTAAAGTGATTGCTAATACAATTGATATATCCGGTAAAGGTGGCAACTCTACAGATACACAAGATTCGCGCGAGAATTATGGATCGCAAATACTGTTTTCGGATCTTAAAAGTATTAGCGGCAATATTTCAATTTCAGGAGATGGAGGTACAGGAGGAGAAGATGATACAGGCATTGTCCTGACAACAGTAAATTTAAATAGTGCGAAAGATATTAAATTAGACGGCAAAGGTGGTGCGGGCGATATTGTAAAATTCTCACGAGGTATCGGCATCTACAGTGAAACGTATTCATATTTAAATGAAGAATTATTATATGGCAATGCCGAAGGAATCTTACACATGTTGCCCATAAGCCTAGAAGAATTTCAATCTCAAACCAACGAATATAGTGGAACCACATGGTATGAAAATTCGATCAATGCCAATAACATCAGTATTAAAGGGGAAGGTGGCTTAGCAAACAACAAAAATGAATCCGGAGACAACCAGGGTATTTATATCAAGGATTCACATTTCAACCTCTCTGGAAACTTAGAGATTGACGGCGCGGGTGGAGACGGCGGCTCCTTGGTTACGGGGGTCGAAACTATTAACAGCGACTTCGATATCAACGGCGACATGCTGGTTAAAGGACATGGAGGAAAGGGAGACATTATTCGCTTCGCAGAAGGTATCCTGATTAAGGACAGTGACTTTAACGTTTCAGGCAAACAAATCCAATTGGAAGGAAGAGGAGGCACAGGATCCAAAATCCGGGATGGAATCGGCATCGATCTTGATAAGACTGATTTAATTGCATTAAATAAAAGTTCTACGATCCAATTGAAAGGTTGGGGGGGGGAAGCAACCAACAAGATAGACTCAAAAGACAACACTGGAATCAAAATCTTTAATACAAATATTGTTGGAGGTCAACATCAAAACATTATTGGTGTTGGAGGAAATGGTGGCAAGAAAAACAATGGTCTTTTAATTCGAAATACACATCTAAAGTCAGATAATGGTGATCTAACTTTGTCCGGAACTGGAGGGGAAGGAATTAATATCCAGAAAGGATCCGGAATCGTTATTGATGCAGATCTCAGCACGGAAAATAGTTCTGAACAACCTGACACCAATTCCCAGACAACTTCAGCAGCAATCAATTCAACTGTGTTGAAAGCAGACTCGATCGAGTTGAAGGGCAGTGGTGGTACAAGCGTGATCACTAAAAATGCGATCAACGAAAAAGGAGAAGATACATTTAATCAAACAGCAGAGAATCGCGGAATCCGTATTCAAGATGCGACACTCACAGCCCAAAGTGGTCATGTCTCACTATCAGGAAATGGGGGAACACTTCTTGTTAATGGAATTAAAAATCCAGACAAAGACTCAGAAGTAACAGCAATCAGTCAAGCCTCCGATCTTGAGGGTGTTTCACTGAAAGACGTAAGCTCTAAATCAACTCAGTGGACTTACATCGGCGGGCAGGCAGGCCAACCGATCGCCGGCAATAAAAACAGCGGTACAACGATAGTAAGCTCCACGATACGCACAGCCACAAAGATTCCAACAACATCATCGAGCTCGACAGTGGCTGAAAAAGCAAAAGCGAGGTTGATCAGCCCGGCGCAAGAAAATCGGATTGAAGGCAATGCATTCAGCGGCACAAACGATAATTACGGGCTCACAATCGACAATACAACAATTGAATCAAAAAATGATTCACTTACTTTGGCCGGGCAAGGCGGATTAAAGGCTACAGGTGAAAAGAATTACGGTATTTATATTCGCAATGGATCTTCGATTGAAGTGGGTAATAAAGATAGCTCACACAATCTCAAAATTTATGGTGCGGGTGGTGACGGTACAGACATAACTGGTGGAATTCTTACCGAAAATACAAGCTATAAGGGTTCTGGAAACATTGTCATGGTCGGTGCCTCTCAAGGCACTGGGGATTTGTCTGATGCTATTGAAATATCTAAAGATGTCAGCATAGAATCCGGTGAAGACACTGATATCAGTAGCAACAATAACGTCAATATTTCAGACAGCTCCGTTGATACTGGTAATGATTTAACTTTAAGCGCAGAGGAAGATCTAAATGTCAACGAGTCTGAAATCTCATCCGATGAAAACGTAAATGCTGTAGCAACAAATGATATCAACGTCGACAGTAGTAATATCGTGACTGAGGAGAACATTAATACAACTGCTGGTAATGACGTTAATATCGACGAAACCAATATCGACTCACAGGGTGATATTAATACAACGGCAGGCAATGACGTCAATATCGACGACACCAATATCGACTCACAGGGTGATATCAATACAACGGCAGGCAACGACCTCAATATCGACGACACCAATATCGACTCACAGGGTGATATCAATGCAACGGCTGGCAATGACCTCAATATCGACGACACCAATATCGACTCACAGAGTGATATCAATGCAACGGCAGACAATAACATCACTATTAGTGACTCGGAAATCAATTCAGACAACACAACGCTAAACGCTGACAAAATTGAACTCGAAAATACAATTGTTTCAGCAGATCAAAATCTTGATGTCATCGCAATCTCTGGACTGGACATCACCTCATCTGAACTCGATGCGTCTGATGCCATAGCACTTAATTCATACAGCACTTCGATTGAGAGCAGCACAGTAACAACTACAGACCTATCCATTAATTCTGCAGAATTAACTCAAAAAGAAAGTAGTTTTGAAGCGAACTCCTTCTCTGTCAACAATGAACAAAACTCTGATGATAACCGTAATGGTGCCCTTAAGAGTTTAGGCTTGGATGTCAATACATCGCTCCAAACAGTCGGTGCTCAAGCAAATGATTCGCCACCGACGCAAAGCAACAGTGAACTAACGATGTCGTTAGCAGGTGGAGTTAACTACATCCTCGATGACTCTGCTCAGGAATCATCATCAAATGATTCACAAGTTACCACAACAACCAGCGATTCATCCACTTCTACTTCATCTGGTTCTAAGGAAAGTAGCTCCGTTGACAACAAATCGGTCAGCAGCGATGCCTCATTAGATAGCCAATCAGACTCTGAACAAGCAAAGTCAGGCGACGATGATCAAGACAGCAAAGATAATTCAGAATCTTCAAAGGATCAGAAAACACCAGAAGGATCTGATTACAGACTTCCAACACAAGAGCTTACAATCAAACAGACACAGCAGATTCACCAAGAAAGTGAGGCGCAGTCCAGTAAATTTGTTGCCAATCAGCTTGGCTTATCAGAACGGCCTGCGATGACAATTCAAGAGATTCAAAAAATGCTGATCAGCGGTATGGCCCTAATGAACAATAGCCGACAATAAATATGATCAGGATTCTGATGTTACGCACCAATATAAGTCGGTTCAATGGATTGATTCTTGCATTCTTTGCAGTGAGAGACGCCGCGGTCAATCAGAGAAATTTCTGGCTCCTCAGGAATCGAGTTCTCCGATCCATCGCTTGGTGACGTGCGCCTCGCAGACGCAAGGCCTTTGAAAAATCCGCCAAGCTCTGAGAACAGAATTCGTCAATGGCATCAAACCAAAACTGGTAGGCACTACTGGTACTTGCTCACACAGACGAAGTTCTTAATTGGCATCATTGCGATCCACACACCAGCAGAAGACTTCTCCAATCCAGGCTTCAGTGGTTTGCCTCCGGGATTCATCGGCGCAAACTGAACCAACTGATGACCAAATGCCGTCGCTCAACCCTTCTACAGAGACCGAATCACCGCACATGTTGCAGAGGTGAAACGTCACATTCCAATCTCAACCGGGCGATTGAACCTCAGTCTGGCGGCCTACCCGATCAGAGAGATGTAGCTATGAATCTCGGAGAACATTTCAAAAAAAAGGCTATAGACCTCACAACCCTGGAGAGCCATCCGTTTCCAGAGGCAGCCAATACAGATGCCGGGCATCCTTGATCACCTCGCTCTGACATCAGAGCTGAGTGAAATTGAAGACGAGTCACAATCAGCAAAGCGGAAGAAGTGGTTCTTCATCACACGATGCATCTCAGGCATCTAGAGCTAAATCCTGCCGTTGTAGCAGAAGTGATCCCAGCCTTCGCAGAAATAAAAATACCAATGCAGCTGCCTAAAAAATCCAGTCGTAGCAGAGAATTACAGTCAAAAACTGAATGATGCACCCTCCACGTCAATGATCTAATCAACAGGGAAGTCAATAAACAAAAGTCTCAAGCCAGACCAACGTCAGCAACAAACCTTTTCAAACCATCTTAAGATCAATGCAAGCTTTGAGTGTCCACCAGCAGAAAAAAATGGGTTGAGTGCGAGAAAGGAGCTATAAAAATAGGGCAGCTTCCACTCACCAGACCAATGAAACGCAGATTTCGCTGGTGGCTTCCTGCTCTGTCGCTTTATCTCTTGAGTGTTCCGATCATTTTTATATCCGTAGGATTATTCGTTTATTTAGTCATTGTTATCTTGATTACCGTCAGTGGACTTGACGGACCAGAAGCGGCTGGATTCTCCTGGTTGTTTATATTGTATATGTTTTTCTGTGGCATCCCACTTTCACTCCTGTCATCTCTTTTTGTCCCACCATTGGTATTCGGTTGGCTACGCAAGAGAAGGCTCAGGAGGTTAAGGAAGATTCGAAGCCGAAAGATCTAACACTGATGCACAGGAACTATCGAGGAGCAATAAATCGACTAAGACAATCTGGTCTTGCCGCAGGGAGAACCTAATCACTTTTCGATGCACCTGAGCGTGAACCTCTAGCTCGAATGGGGAATACCAACCCATCAATCATTCCCCCAGATGGGGGATGGAAACTGAAGCAATGTCTTTAGGGGAGGTTCGACGGCAGATGAAGCCTTGTGGCGAAGTGCCAAGGATGGATCAGTTCAAGGCTTTGCGGGCAGGGCTCGCGCCTCACCTGTCAACCAAGATGGATGGCTCAATCTGCAGCGATCCAGAAACAAGCATAAGACGAATGGTGGAGATCGCTTCTGCTTGGAGTACAACCAATCTTCACCGCCAGCCTGTTCTAGCGCCTTATTAAAGCTACGGTCCTTGTTGGAATACCATTTTTCCCTGCCAGAATGAGTGGTATATCGAGTCTTTTGCAATGAAACGGTTACTGCTGCTCGTTAGCGCTTTGCTGGTTTCGTCAAGCCCGGCTATTGCCTGGGAACCTGGCGATGACTGGCGGGATGACCAATGCGAATA
>CEVN01050168.1_pt1 | contig 10298 bp, 9 predicted proteins | sample 427041 | NCBI WGS metagenome assembly CEVN01 (sample SAMEA2623463, study PRJEB7988) | marine metagenome | biome: marine biome (ENVO:00000447); feature: surface water layer (ENVO:00002042); material: "saline water (ENVO:00002010), including plankton (ENVO:xxxxxxxx)" | depth 5 m
TGTTTCTTTTGAGATAAACTTACTTTCTAAAAAGTTTATTACAGAAGTGTTAATATAATCCTTACCTTCTTGCCATTGATAGTTTTTAAGGAACTCTATAAAATCTTTTGGTTCACTTATTAAAGCCTTATAACCAGTTATTAATCCATGCGCAACATTCTTGCCTATATCACTAGAGTCAAGTTTTAGATCTTCTTTTAAAGGTGACAATGGATACTTATTAAATAAATCTTGTCCAACCTTCAGGTTGTTATTTAACCTTTCAGTTTCGTTAATTTTCGGGTACCACCATATCTCTCTTGACATTCCGCCCCAATTTTCATTTTCTAATGTTTGGAACTGCCTTTTGCCTGCTGAAGTAGCAGGTAAACCCAAAGTGTGTCTGACAAACCTTTTAAAACTTAAAGGAGTCATATTAGTTTTTACAATTTCATCAGCAGTTTTATTGAGGTGGATTTTAATATTTTTTCTAAAATCTTCCTCCATTTTACATGCACCCATAAAGTCAAGAAAAAGATCCCTCCTTCCAGTGGTTCCACCAGTTCGAGTTATATATAGTCTTACCAAATCCTTATAATTTTTCCTAAAGCCAAACCACCTACCCATTTGCATTAAAGTATCATTTGCAGATGTAGCTCTAGTGAAAAAAGAGACTGTTAAACCTTCAACTGTGTAGCCTCTAGATAGTTTTGCACCACCTACTAATATTTTCCAACAGTCTCCAGAACTAAAATCAGGATCTTCACCTTCTCGAGTCCCGTTAACTTTCAATATTGCTGAGCGAGGTTTACCTGAAACATCTGTGATTTTTGAATTCGTTTCATCAATAAATGGTACGAGTTCTTTAAATGGGACATAATCAAAATCTTCTAACTTTGGCCCATAATCATTTTTATATAAAATTTCTAACCTATTTTTCCCAGCTCTACCCGAATAGTCACATTTTTCCTTCAAAAGTTTTTCAATTTTTTCAATAAGATCGTCATGATCTTGTGTTTTTGTACTGGTATGTACCAACATTGTATGATGATCAAATTTTGCAAATTTCAATACTTTTTCACGATAAAGTTTTATTGCTCCAGAAAGTATATAAGCATCCAAGGCTTCAAGTAATTTTTCATCCTCCTCTTCTGAGGTAAATGCCATTACATAAGGGTTATAATCATCCTCATCTTCAATAAGAAAGTCTGAAGCTCCCATGTAATTGCTTGGACGATCTAAAATATTTATAAAATTTTTTGGAAACAAATCCTCTTCGTCTTCATAATCAATAAATACGTTTGCATAGGGAGTTGCTGTATACCCAACATATTGGGCTTTGGGCAGTTTTTTAAGCAAGTTAATTATTGCTTGATTCACTCTTTTTCTTTCTGCTCCTGGTTTTTGAGTACCAACAGATGCCGAATCTGATTCATCATCAATTACTATTGCTGGTACTTGATTTATATGAGTACCTCTAAAATCTGCAATATTAATTTGTTGAATTACTTTATCAATTTGAGGTCCATTTTTTGTAATTATTGCCACATAGGCATCATTCTCTCTTAAGTTTTCTTTTGTATTAAATCTAGAATCACCTTGTTTAAAAAATATTTGATCAAAAGTTCCATCTCCAATACTTTTCTTTGAAGTAGTGAGCCTATAGATATTAGGTCTATTTGCTATTTTTCTTGGTGCTCCTCCGTATGAGACAAATTCATCCCAATCTTCAGAAGAGTAATATTCATCTTTAGGATCTCTTATAAAGGTGCTGGAATCTATATCTTCATCAGGAGTCTTCATTATCTGTTCTTTACCAAATATTTCTTTGTCAAACCTTCTCTGTGTTTGATTCCTTAAGATATTCTTGTCTCCTGAAAGCAAGATAATTAGTTTATACCCACTATCTATTGCTTTAGCAACTAAGGCTTGCATATTTGAAGTTTTGCCACTTTGCACATATCCAACAACTAAACCTTTTCTCGGGCTTGTTTTATCTATTGTTGGATCTTGCAAAATATTTAGAATTTTTGAAGAAGAATCATCGATAGATCTAACAATATCTAGACCAGCATCTTCTCCATATTTATTTATTAAATAATCTTTATATTTATTCCAATAAAACCAGTTGTCTTCATCAAGCCAAGATGGTGTTTGCTCTCCGTTGTCTATCATTATGTCATCATTTGATTGTGCAATTGGAATATGATCAGTAAAAAGTTTTTTTATATCATCATTTAGATTTAATACTTTATACAACTCTTCTCTTCGATCAATTGTTCGTGGAGAAGTTTCTAAATTTAGTTCTGGATCTGTTGTTGAATCCCATTCATAGAAAAAGGAAATTTTGAAGTAGTCTAATAAATCATGATCACTCTTTTTAAATGCAGCTAATAGCTCATCTTGGGAAACGCCTTGGCCTAAAACATTAGCTGCTTCATAATATTTGTTATAAGATTTTAAACCTCCACTTGATGGTAGGTAAAGCATGTCCTTAATTTTTTGTGTAATTGTCAACTCTTTGTTCATGAATTTAATACTTTCTTAATATTAGTTTCATTAAACTCTTCCCCAAGATTATCAACATTTAAAGAGTAGGTAATTCTTCTGATTCTTTCATGTGCTCTAAGATTATGAAATTCATCTAATGTAATTTTTGGGAATTCATCATCGATATAGATAATTTTGGGAATATCAGTTAGTGCATAAGGAGTATTTAAATGCCTATATAAATCAGGGTCAATTAAATAATCATTTAGTAAAGCATCAAGATGCTGTTTATGACTCGTATCTAATTTTTCAGATATTTCGAGGAAAAGATCATGAACATTTAATGACTCAGAATTGCTTCTAGTTGTTGATGTAAGAAGAATAGAGATCATATAAAGCTTTGCGCCTTCAGTTGGCTCCAATTGTTCTACGGAGGATATTGTGTGTGTCCTGTCTTTAGAGTTTGTAGTTTTAATTTCTAGTTCAACATTATCAAATCTGAAATCATGTCTTTGATGAGAAGGGCCTATCCAATATTCGACGAATCTTGAACCATATAGATTAATAAGCTCATTGAGCACCCATAATTCTCCAAGGAGGCCTCGCTCTAATTGATCTTGATTTCTAAATTGAGACAACAACCCTCTCCAAAGTTCCACAGAGTTTTTTATAGTCCCAATATTTGGAATTTGACCATCTCCAAGTTTTTGATTAATAAATGTTACGAAATCATAAAAAACTTCCATTCTTTCTTTATTAACAACTTTTAAAGAAAGTCCATCCTCTTGATTGATTTGTTCTTTAGATAGTTGAATAAATTTTAATTTTCGTAAGCTTTTTAAAGTCTCCTCATCCATATCAATTGATGGTATAAAATATTTCAACATTCCTTGACCAGCAAAAAGTTTCGTATTTGGATTTCCCTTTACTAAGTTAGGTATTAATTCATCTTTATCAATATATTTCTCTATTATGTTCCAAGGAATAGAAGCAAGTTGTGGTGTTGATAGAGATGTTTGCTGATTAAAAATAAGCGAATCTACATCATCTTCATTGTGATGAAATTGTAATAATATTTTCTTTGCAAAATCAAGTAACTCATTTTCAAAATCTTCTTCTAGCTGATCTACTGATTTTGAAGGTGAGGGAAATATATGTAAATTTTTTAATATATCAATATTGTGATAATCACAATCTCTGATTAACAAAGGAAAAATTTTAAAATCAGGATCAATTTCTTTTTTTCTTTTAATTAAAGGTAATTCTTTTTCTACAATATAGGAGGCATTCAAGAATTCTTCAGAAAGAGCTAATATTACTCCGTTAGATTCATCAATTGCTTGTTCAATTTCTTTATCGTAATCATCACCAGGTAGAAGTGACTTCATACTCCATACTTCAAGAGGAGACTCATTTTTTGAGTAAATCTTTAAGTTATTTAAAAGATTTTCTACTTGGCTAACTGTAAACCTATCTTTTTTAGAAAAACTTAGAAAAAGTTTATTATTCATTATTAATCAATTCCATAAAAGATGAATTTAAAATATCTACTTTATTTTGTGTTTTATTATCAAATTTTGATTTACCAATAACCTCATAGACATTTGTAAAAATAAGCAAACTTAATATATCCATACCACTACTCTTTAATTTTTCCTCGATATTCTTTTTGTATTTTTTATTTAATACAATTTCTGTATCTAAAAAATTAACATCTATAACTGTTTCATCGCTCATATCTTTCCACTTAATTTCAATGGGAACTGGTTTTTTACCATTGTTTTTAAATATTTTTGATATATTTTTGTTTAAAGCTTTATTCTTAAACTTATATTTTGGAAAAAAATCTAACTTCTGAGCTTTTTCACTGCCAGAACGAGAGATTTTATCCGCCTCAGATCTCCAATCTTTAATTGTTATACCAGATGGGGCTTTTGCTTTTTGAAAAAAGTTATCCTGAAATTTTTGAGGAAACCTAAATTTATATTTACCTACAGTTAGTCCAAAGTCTTTATCTAAAGCTGGAGGCAAATCAATTTCTGCTCTAGCAATATTTGAATGACTTTCTGGGTTAACAATGTCAGCCCAACCACCCGCTTCTATTAATCTATCATTTCTATACCAATAAAAGCCTTGTCTTTTTTGTTTATCGTCGAGCTGGAAAGTTTCTTTTCTTGATTTAGGTACCCATATATGAGTCTTAACATTTATGTCTATTTTCTTACCACTTTGTGACTTCATTGTATAGGTATGTATTTTTGGATAATCTTTAGAACCTCTGAAATTTTTAGGAGGAAATGGATTAATCGGATCAACATAAGTTTTAGAAATTTCTTTACCTGTTTTCTGATCCAATGAAGAAAGCATTATATTTATTTTCTTTTTTTCAATGAATCTATGGAAATGCAAACCAATGTGAAATTCAACTTTTCGTATTAATGTATCTAAATATGTATCTACAATGCCGGAGCCTATAGAAAATTTATCGATCTTATCTAAATGAACTATTGTTCCAGAATTTTCTATATTTAATCCTGTAAATTCAGGATCAAGCCACTGTTCTATAATTTCATCTTTCTCTAATTCATAAAGTAACCATTTATTTTCTTCTTTAATAGTTTCAAGATCCCAACACCTTCCTACTGGTTTATCTTTCTTTGATCTAGATACAACAGTTAGGCGATCTGCTAATGCAAAAGAGGCTGTTTTCATTCCTAATCCAAACTTACCTAATGATTTAGAAGTTTTATTTGACGCATAAGTTATTTGCATTGCAGTTTCTATATAGTTTGCTGGTATTCCTTCTCCATTGTCTATAACCTGTATTGCTTCCAGCGTTTTGTCAGTTCTAATAAATCTAATCATTGCTTCAGTTGCATTTGCATCAATGGAATTATCAATTAAATCAGATAATGCTTCAGGAATTGTATAGCCGAGTCCTTTATAAAGTTCATATTGACCCCGAGGTTCAGGGTTTAGCTCAGTTGAATCTTTATAAGTTCTTTTCACTTTTCCTCATAGTAATATTTAATTTCTTGGAAAAAAAATAGAAAACTTCACACAATAAAACATTCCGTCTTGGTATTGATATTCTCTTAAACCACTCAATTGCGGCAATAATCTGTTTATCATTTAGATCCCATTCTTTACCCTTTTCACTTAATGGTCTTGTAAAATTTACTCTAAGCCATGCCCTAAGGGTTTTATCTGAGATCTGTAGCATATCTGCTAATTCTTTAGCTTTCATATTTTGAATTAAAACATAGTTTATATAGTTTGTCAAATTTATAATGTATGCTATTATATTTACTATATGAGTAACAGATATAAAGACAAACTAATAGAAGATCCTGCACATCGCTTTAGACCAAACATGGCAGCGGATGGTGTCGTGTTTGCTCTATTTGATCATGACAAAACTGATAATAAGCTCTACTCTGGCGAAGCTCATGTCTTATTAATTAAACGTAATGCTGTTGAGTCAACTGGCCCAAGAAAAGGAAAACCAAGAGGTAAGGATAACGGATACTGGGCTTTACCTGGTGGCTACGTTCGATCAGAAGAAACATCAGAGCAAGCAGTTTTACGTGAGCTAGCCGAAGAAACTTATTTCCCAGAAAAAGAATTTTTATCTGCTTATGAAGATGGATCAGTAGGAATGAAACAAATAAAAACATACACTGAGCCAAAAAGAGATAGTTGGAATTTTGATAAAACAAAAGTTGTAAATGGTAAGTCAGTAAAAGTAAAGCTAGGAGAGCATCTAAGAACTATAAGTACATCATTTTTAGTTACTGTACCAAACACTATGTTTACAAGAAACCTTGCTTGGAGTGATTACTATCTAAAAAATAATAAAGTTCTACCAATTGATATGGACGTGCTTCTTCCATTCATTGTTGGAGTTGAAGAAAAATTAATGAAAAAAGCCAATGAAGAAGCTCAAGAAAAGTACGAAAAGGGAGAAAAGGGTCCATTATACGATACTGCTTCACTAGCTAAATCTGCTTGGGAGCTTTTAGAGAAAGAAGAATTCCCAAATAAATTTTTACAAAAAAATTATATGCTAGATATTTCAGAAATAAGATTTGATGAAAAAACAGGAGGTGGAGCTCCTCTTTTTGTACTTCACCCTGAAGAAGGAAGAAAAATTAGCATTGCAGATAAGCCAGGAGGTATAGGTTTTGGAGATGCATCTTCGGCAGCTTTTTTCCCAATTAAAGATGTTTTAAATGGCGATATTGAAAAAGGTAGGCTTGCATTTGACCATGATGACATACTTCGTGATGCTGTAGATTATTTTATAGATTCAATGGCTTTTTCTCCAATTGCTCTAGATCTCTGCGAGGAAGAATTTAGTATTTCAGATGTTCGAGGTATTTACCAAGCTTTCTGGGATATAAAATATGGTGTTTGTGATATTGATACAGGAAATTTTCAGAATAAATTACTAAAACTAACTGATATTGAGGGTAAGAAAGTACTTATTCCAACTAAAAAGAGAAGGCAACTAGATCGTTATAAATATAATGAAAAAGGAGAAATCATCAAGGTAAAGGGCGGTCCTGCTTTGTTATATAAGAAGAATAAGAATTTAAAAAACTTTAATTTAGCTATTGTTCCACCAAAGAAAAAGTAGCTTTAGTTAATAAAAGATTAATTAGTAACCTCAAAACAATTATGTAAAATATAATTTATGAGCATTTTTGTTTCATATGCATCTAAAGATAGAAATTATGTAGATAGTTTTATTCTTGAAGCAAATAAATATAAAAAAATAGATCTTTGGGTTTCATATAAAGAGGGTATTCCAATTGGAAAAAATGTTCCAGATAAAATAAAAAAAGCGATAAAGGACTCGGAGGGCGCAATCTTACTTGTTTCAAATAATTTTTTATCATCAGAGTTTGTTGTAGATGATGAACTCCCATCAATTATGAAAAGAGTGGAAGAAGATTCCCAATATAGAGTTGCACCAGTTCTAATTGAAGATTGTAATTTTGATTCCAATTTATTTTTAAAAGACTTACAATTTGTAAATTCCCCAAGTACTAGTTTGTCTGATGTTAGCCTTAACAAATACTCTGATATAGTCAAGAAAACTGTAAACCACTTTAAATTTTTAAACAAAAGAAATCCGTTAGTGCCGATACTGTTAGGTGGGATAATAGTTGCCTTTATCTTTGGTAGCATTGCATCATCTAATAACATTTCTTTTGATGAACCAAATAATGAGGCTGAAACAATAGTAGGAGCTATAGAAGAACAAGAAATAAGTAATGTTGAATGGGAAATAATGACAGAGCTAAATAATCTGCCTAAGAAATGGAATGATGAAGCTTTAATATTTGTAACAGCATACATGGATCAGGATGTTTCATGGGAAGAATTTTTAGATATAGGATGGGAGTCTTATTTTAATCTTCTTGATATTGTTACTGAAGGCATGAGGATTTATGGTGGTTTAGAAACATTAGAAGTGGAGGCCCTATATTTTCCAATATTAGATAATTATGCCGATAAGTTGGTAGCAATAGAAAAAATACTTATCGCTGTAGAAGAGGGTGATATAGATGGTGAAAGAAAAGCTGGTCAAGAACTTGAAGAAGCTGCATTAAGAGGGCAGGATTTAGCTTGCGCAATGCTAGAGGCCTTTAATAGTCCTGAATTTTCTGATTATTTAACGAATCAACAAAAAGCAAGCTTGGATTTGAGTCTTATTGGTTGTTAATCATAAAAAGTAAAAAATTACTTAAAATATTTCTATCATATAAGTTATGGGAATAATTGGATATATAGCATCCGCTGCATACTTGATATTATCTTTTATTGCGCTATTAACAATAAAGGGAATTGGTTGGGCTCTAGGAGCTACATTTACAGGAGTAATTGTTTTTTTTCCAATATGGGCTTATTTTTTACTAGATTATAGTAGTTCATTAATTTGGATTTTGTTCTTTATAACTATTGTAGATGCAATGCTTGAAGCAAATAAAAGGAGGTAGGGTTGAATTATTTGAAAAATTTATCTACAGAAAGAATATTTAAAATACATATCGTTTGGAGAGTAATTGGTCTACTCATTTACTGGTCTGCTTATCCTTATGATACCTCAAGCCTATTGGGACAAGGAATGGGAATTCTTTTAGCAACATTTGTTCTTATTAACTTTCAAAATGAAAATTTTTACGTTAAGTGGATATGGTATATATTCACAGCATTCAGCACAGGAATATTCTATTTATATTTACTACAAGAGAAAATTCCATATTTTTATCTGATATCGCTACCTGTTTATTTAACACAGCTCATATCAGTTTATAAAATCTACCAAGAAGAGCGCTATTTATAATGTCAGACTTGTTACCAGAGTACGGTCAAAAGGCAATAGACGATTTAAGGGAAGAAGTTTATTTTTTGAAAATTAGAATAAGACTTCTATTTTTATTCATTATTTTAATTTCAGTATTTCTTGTATATTTGATTATTCCCTTAATTAGTCAATGATTATTACTCTGAGTTGTATTTAATCATGATTTTGAATATTTTTCTTGCAGGATTCATACCACTTATAATTTATAATGATTCATTAATTAGAAAACCAAAATATTTAGCTATTAAATTGTTTTTGTATTTTTGCATACCGTTGCAAGCATTAGCTTATACAGCAGGAACTTATCCTGATTATGTTGATGATAGTTATTACAATACAGCTTTTAGAATTGACTTTGTTTCTCAACTTATATGGTTTTACTTATTATTCTTAATCATTAGATATCTTAAGAATAAAATATTTAAAAAACTAGAAAATAATAAAATCGAGAACGACAGCTCTGTAGAGTATAAATTTATAAAAAAAGTTAAATTTTTAATAATGATCATATATGGCCAAGACAAAAATATTTCAAATTTTAAAGATATAATTAATTTAGGTTTTCATATATGGATGATTTTTATTTTTAGCGGACTAATTATTGTCAATTTAAATAGATTTTACGAGTGGTATAATTTTATATACATGTAGGAATATCATACCTCTTCTAATTGTCTTGTATTTAAACATTCGAAAACGTGTAATAGATTTAAAAAAAGTGCTTATTGAGTCGCAAAACTAATTTACTAATTTCTTAAAAGGAACTAATTTATAACGCTTTTTAAGAAAATCTATGTATCTATTTTGCGACGAATTTAAAATCTCATCTTGCATTTATCATAATTGCTTTAAAAACTGTAAGAAGTCTCATATATTTTTATCAATGACATAGTTATTTTCTATATATTCATAAGCATCTAAGCCATATTCATATCCGAAACAGTCCCAACAATAAAGTCCTGTATCAGGGTCAGCATCTTCAGTCTTACATTTCCTGCATCCATAGTTATATATTGAATCTCCTAGATGGTCTTCGTCATGTATTTCATTCGTACATTTTCTACAAATACTTCTTATCCAAGATTCTCTCCTTCGAGAAGTGTCGAACCACAACAATTCAATTAGCTTTCTTTGATTTCTAATTTTTTTTAATAATTTAATAATCATTTTTATCTCGCTTTATTAATTTTGGATCTCCATATATTCTGACAAGAGATATCAATATATTGAATATCTCTTCTTTTTGGTCATCATCCATATTTTTAGAGTGAAAAACAAGATCTAGTGTTGCTCTCAACAATCTATTAACTCTTGGATTATTAATTTCCCACATCGGAGATTTGTGTATTTCTATTTCTAATAGTTCATCATGCATAAATCATTAACTCCTTTTATATTTACTTATAAAACCGAGCTCAATAATTCATACAAAGTATTTTCAAATTATGATGATTGA
>CEVN01062497.1_pt1 | contig 10277 bp, 10 predicted proteins | sample 427041 | NCBI WGS metagenome assembly CEVN01 (sample SAMEA2623463, study PRJEB7988) | marine metagenome | biome: marine biome (ENVO:00000447); feature: surface water layer (ENVO:00002042); material: "saline water (ENVO:00002010), including plankton (ENVO:xxxxxxxx)" | depth 5 m
ATGGCTGTTGCATTAGATGGCGAACCGGGTGCCTGGGATTGCTCTTCATTTGACTTTTTGCACCCCCAGATGCGTATCGACCCTTTCCCAACCTTCGCAGTAATGCGCGAGTCGTCCCCTGTGCACTGGGACGGGAGAGCCCACTGGGTTTTTCGCTACGACGACGCTCGATCAGTGTTGCTAGGAGACGAGTTTGGGCGAGTAGCTTCAGCTTTCCAAGAGCAGTACTTCGAGTCGCTCGGTGCTGGCCAACCCTACGAGTACGTCATCAAACGAATGACGTACCTTGACCGCGGAGACCACCAACGAGTACGCGGACTATTTGCCCAAACGTTCACACCGAGAAGAATTGAATCGTTGCGCCCGTTCATCGTGGATCTCGTCAACCGGTTACTAGATCGAGTCAAACCCGGAGATCAATTCGATCTACTAGACATCGTCGCTCACCCAGTGCCATCACTAGTGATCTGCGAACTCTTAGGTGTACCGACCCAAGACCGCGCACTATTTGACGGTTGGACTCAACGCATCGCCCACCTCGTTTCACCGGCCATCACCGAAACCCAATACGCAGATGCAGCAGCGGCATTAGCGGATGAATGGCAACTGATGGAAGACCTAATTCACCATCGTTCAAGCAACCTCGGCGATGACTTGCTATCGGACCTCATTAGAGCATCGGCAGGAGATGAAGCGATAAGCCATCAAGAGCTTGTCTCGAACTGCATATTCCTGTTCTCAGCAGGACATCAAACGACCCGCGACACCGTTGGTAACGGAGTCTTAGCAATGATGCGCGATCGCTCCCAATGGGAAACCCTCACAGAGCGACCATCTGACCTCGCCGGTGCCGCAGCTGAAGAATCCTTACGATACGACGCTCCCGTGGTCCAAAGCTGGGAAGTGGCATTCGAAGACACCGAAATTGGCGGCTACCCGATAGCAGAAGGGGAAGCGGTATTCCCGCTACTTGGCGCCTGCAACCACGATCCCACCAGATTCGTCAATCCAGATGACTTTGACATACAGAGAGAAAACAACGTCCCCATCACGTTCAGCCTCGGACCCCACCATTGCATGGGTTCAGCGTTAGCTCGCATGGAAGTATCGATAATTCTTGAAGCCCTCGCGACCAAAATGCCCTCTATGAGCCTGGCGTCAGAAGAAATATCGTGGCGTGACACGGTTGTGTTCCGCGGCCCTGAATCGCTGCAGGTTCAGACTTAGCAATGGCATTAGAGAATTAGTAGCCCTAGAACAAGAACTCAGAAGTCGAGCTTCCAGTCACCCCCAATGTCTAACGCATCACAGTGGGGAATGACCTCTGCGCCGACTCGCTCAATTTGCTCCTTAACCTCACTGACATCACCTGAAGGGCAATCCATCTTTGCGACCACCAGCGAATACCCCGCAGCAGCGAACTTTTGCAGGTCTTCAATTATTTGCTCCGCTGAACCGGAACAGATTTTTCTCGATGCCCCAACCGGTATCGGGTCTGATACACGCATTGTCGTAGCCGCCATCATGATGAAGTCTGAGGTGGCTCGACCCAGGCCGCTTAACTCTTCGCTGATGATGTCCTGTAAATCGGCATGACGATGAGGGTCAGCAAACGGATCCAAGAACACGGGATAAAAACCGTCGCAAAAGCGTGCCGCCCGCTTTGCACCCAACGGCGACACACCCCCATAAATAATCGGCGGCCGGGGTTCCTGCAGCGGTTTCGGATCCATAGAGATGTCGTTGAACGAGTAATACTCCCCGTCAAAAGAAACGAAATCTTCGCTCCAACATCTCTTGTAAATTTCGATGCACTCCACCGTTCGTTTACCACGCTCGGCGAACCCAATCCCCAGCGCTTCGAACTCTTCGGCCATCCAACCGGCGCCAACCCCAAATAACAGACGACCAGCAGCCAAAACATCAACCGTCGCGAACTGTCGAGCATCGCTCAACGGGTGGCGGTAGGGCGCAACCAGAACGCTCGTGCCGAGCTTTATCTCTGACGTAGACGCGGCAACCGCACCCATAACCACGGCCGCATCGAGCATCTCGTGCCTGGAGGAATACGTTCGCGCACCTGTTTTATTGGCAATATGAGCGCTCGAAGTTTCTGAAGGCATACACACATGGTCAGGAAACCACATCGAGTGAAATCCCGACCGTTCAGCACATTGCGCAACCTCAACTGGCTTCAATAGTTCACCAGGAACGCTGCGGGTGTAGTTGTTGACATCATCGCGGTAGCCGATGCCGTGCGTATTGGCGTATAAACCAACTTTCATGACCAAGCTCCTTTGGATCGTGCTCTAATTGAGAGCTCCGCGATCAACTTGAGAGTTGTCATTGAAACTAGTTGCTACCAACGAAGGGAGTTGCGCCGTGACTGACATCGAAAGCCGATTGGCTCGGCTCGAAGACATCGAAGAGATCAAACAGTTGAAGGCAAAATATTGCCGCTACTGCGACGAAGGATACGACCCTGACGGAATCGCAAGCCTCTTCACCGAAGACGGGATCTGGGATGGGGGAAAGACCTTCGGAGTAGCCAATGGCGGAGACGCAATCCGCAAACACTTCCAGGGAGCCGCAAGCAGAATTTCCATCGCGCGACACCAAGTCATGAACCCCATTATCGAAGTCACAAACGACACAGCTACCGGTCATTGGCTTCTCTTCCAACCCTGCACCGACGGAACCACCGGCGAAGCTGTGTGGTTAGCCGCCACCTACAACGATCAATACGTAAAGTCAGACGGCGTGTGGTTAATAGACCGTTTAACTATCGATGTTGCGTTCTTCTCCCCGTACGACAAGGGGTGGGCTGAACAACAGTTCCTTTCGGGGAGGGCTCCGTAGAAACGAAATCAGCTATCTGGTTTGGCTGAAAGATCAGTCAAATCATCGCCGGTGAGTGACATCCAAGCCGACAAGAAGTTTGAAGTCTCTGAAGACCAGAGATCAATCCACTCCTCGTCGTTATGGCTAGATCGCAAATCCACCATCTGTTGTACGCCCCGGCCGACTGTCACCCGAAGTGGGGGAGAAGGGTCTCGAATCAGTTGACCAATGCAAGCCGCTACGTCTTCAGGTTTCGATGGAAACGCGTGGTCGTACCCAACGCTGAAACCCCAGTTTTTTGCCACCGGACGGTATGGGCTGTCTCGATTGGGTCGACCAGTTTTCTCTCTGATGGGTGTCGCGACGGCTCCGGGCTCAACAAGACTCACGTGAATCCCAAAAATCGATGCTTCGCAAGCGAGGGTTTCGGTTAGCGCCTCAACCGCCCACTTTGATGATGAGTACGGACCAAACATTGGTATAGCTACTCGCCCGGCGACCGAAGAAATATTGATTATGTGCCCAAAACCCTTGTCGCGCATGGATGGAAGGGCGGCCTGCGTGCAACGAATCAAACCGAACACGTTAGTTTCGAACAGTTGCTTCCAGGCATCCAACTGAAACTCCTCGACCGAGCCAATCGGGCTTAAACCGGCGTTGTTTATGAGGACATCAACATCCCCTGCCTTTTCAAAGGCGGTATTTACTGAGTCGTCATCCTCGACGTCTAGTTGAAGAACGCGAAGGTCAAGATTTTCGTTCGACGCTACAGACTCCAGGGATGCACCCATTGACGTGTCACGCATGGAAGCCCAAACGGTCAGCCCACTTCGAGCTAACTCCAGTGCTGTAGCACGACCGATCCCAGTTGAAGTTCCAGTGATCAAGGCGGTCAACATCACCCGTAGTCTCGCGCGTGGATCACCGATATATCTCAAACTCAGTTGTTTTCGGATATTTCCGAGACGCGCACGGCTCAGCCCTGCGCCATGTCGCCTCCAACGTCGCGTACGACAAATTCGGAAAAAAACTATTGGACATCGACTAAGTCGAACTACACGCCCATTCTCGGTCTAAGTTGAACGGGACTAAACGATCAATAGGTAACTCCGTATCAGAGTTACGCAAGGGGAAGACATGGAACTCGGAGACGCAATCCACAGCGCAGTGACAACCAGATATTTCAGCGACGAACCTGTTACCGATGAGCAACTGAAAACTGCCTTCGATTATGCGCGTTTCGCGCCGCAAGGTGGAAATCGCCAGCCCGTTCGTTTCGTAGTCGTCCGAGATCAAGAAAAACGGAATCAGCTTGCCGAGTGGTATCGAGTGCCCTGGAAGGCATACCTAGCTGACGCTCAAACAGGAGAAATCGGCATAGGTTCAGACAAAGCTGCCCGTTTGTTAAAGAACGCTGACCATTTCGCTGACCACCTCGAAGAGGTCCCAGTCATGGTCGTAGCGTGCGCCCACCTCGAGGACACGCACCCCACTGATACAGAACTCGGACGGCTTTCAGTGGTAGGTGGCGCGTCAATCTACCCAGCGGTGCAAAATTTCATTCTTGGTTGCCGCGAAGCCGAACTAGGCGCAGCTTTGACTACCTTGCTGTGCCTCTTTGAACCTCAAGTCAAAGAGCTATTGGAAATGCCTGACGATGCAGCGACTGTCGCGCACATCGCCGTGGGTCACAGAACTACAGCTTTCCCGACCAAGCTCGACCGCATGGGACTTGACGAAATCGTCTTTTCGGAGACCTGGGGCTCAGTTACCTACAACTAGAGACCGTCGTCGGGTCCCTTCGATGAGGACGGTAGACCTCAGATTTGGGCGATGGGTGGAACCCTGTACCCGCCCAGCAGAAACTCGAGATATCGGGCAAATTCCAAAGTGGTTCGGTCGCCAAGGTAAGGGCCGACTATCTGAACCCCTACAGGAACCCCACGGCTGGTCAATCCGACCGGAACAACAGTTGACGGCAAATACACATACCCAAACTGAGAAGTCCAAACAATAAGATCCGCATAGGGGCGGACCCGCCCGTCCACGGTCAACGTGCGGGTGTATAGGTTGCCTTCATGCTGATGCTCAAACGCGCTCACAAAAGCGACAGGAGCAAGCAGCACATCGAACCCAGTGAAGAAATCTGCCCACAACTTACGATTCCGGTCACGCCTCTCTGTAAGCAGCAGCCAATCCCGATGAGTCATCGTCGAAGCCGAAGCGCGCATCCGCAACGTCTCATCAGCGGAGGGGTCACTAATGATTTCTTGCAACGCTTCGAGTTCTTCTTCGGTGCGACCGGGCGACGTTGAGGCGGAAATCAGCGGTTGACCCACCCTGCGCACATCATTAAACGCGATGTCTGGTCGCGCGGAGCGGTCTACCGTAACGCCATCCGCCTCAATAGCACTTACCGCTGCTTCCAAAACAACCGACACATCTTCACTCACCGGACAATCAGGATCATCTAGCCAAGAAGCAACACGTAAACCCTTTGCGTCACCTCGAGCCAATGGAAGATCAAGACTCCACCCATTAGCGGCGTCTTGCCGAGGACCATTCACTACGTCAAATAACAACTCTAAATCGTTAACAGTTCTAGCTAACGGCCCGAACACGTTGACATCGGCATCGGTTAATCCATAAGAAACATGATCGATGTACCCGACTTGGGGGACGATGCCGAAACTCGGTTTGTGACCGCATACGCCAGCAAAGTGAGCCGGTAGCCGAATAGACCCACCAATATCTGTTCCAATCTCCCAAGGTGTGAGCCCCGCAGCGACAGCAGCGGACGCACCCCCTGAGGAACCCCCCGGTCCACAGTCAAGATCCCATGGGTTGTTCGTCGTACCAAAAATGTCGTTATAGGCCTGAATGTCGCCAGACCAGCGAGGCAAATTAGTTTTCCCAAAAACTATCCCCCCCGCAGTTTTGATCTTCGATACCACCTCTGCGTCTTGCTCGGGTACATGGTCCGCTAACTCAACAGCTCCCCCCGTTGATCGGACTCCTTTAACTGCAATAGCGTCCTTGATCGTCATTGGGAGACCCTCGATAACCCCCACTGCCTCACCTTTGGCGCGTCGGTGGTCAGAATTAGCAGCCGATGCTCGGGCCTGTTCAACATCCAAGGTCACGACAGCGTTTAGTTGGCTATGTAAAGAAGAATTGCGCTCTACAAAGTGGTCAAGAAGTTCGACGCTAGACACCTCATGGGATGCGAGCATCTCTAACAAATCGACTGCGGATTGAAGACCCAAGGCATTAGAAGATGAATCGTTAGGCACACTACGAAACTAGTCCGCAGTCGTTTGCCGGATCTTCCGTTGTTGTTCTGTGGAATGATGCTGCATAGCGATAGGAGAGAAATGGCTGTGCAATTACGACGCTACGAAGTTGAAAAAGGTGGTCTGGAACGCCTAGTGGAATGGTTCCCAACTATTGCAGCGGTCCGTGACCAATACGGATTCACGATAGAAGGGGCTTACGCCGATGAGGAAAACAGCGAATTCGTGTGGATCGTCAGCTACCCCGGTGATGTCGACACATTCGAGTCTGCTGTTGAGAGCTATAACGAGTCACCTGAACGAGCTGCCGCCTTCGACGGTTTTGACTCACCTGTCTCCAAGATGCATTTGAGTTACGTCAACAGCGCCCTCTAGGACTCTCCAAGCAACGCAGGCAAGAAAAGAGGAAGAGTATGAGCGAACACTACGAAGAGATCGACTTTCAATCAGCAGGGGTCACCCTCCGAGGCAGACTTCACAGAGCAAGCCGACCCAACGCGCCACTGATCGTTCTGGCGCATGGATTTTCGGCCACAGCCCACATGTCAATCAACGCTTTCGCAGCCGGAATTGCAGAGGCCGACTATCACGTTGTCGCGTACGACCATAGGAATTTCGGAGCGAGCGATGGTGAACCTCGGTTCGGATTCGACCAATGGGCCCAAGTGCGCGGTTACAGCGACGCCATTACCCACACTTTGAACCTCCCAGGCATAGACACTGAACAGGTGGTGGTGTGGGGTGAAAGCATGGGCGGCGCGAACGTCCAATATGCAGCTGCCTTTGACCCGCGAGTTTCCGCGGTAATTGCCCACACACCCGGATGCGGCGAGAACTACGTCGAACCCGCAGCAGATCAAGCCGACTTCCTCGCATTAACCGGATACGCCCAACACGGAGACCTCAACGACGAACCAGCGGCACTTGTGCAAGTTCGCTTCGCTGATCTCCCAACTTCTGATGCTCCCGTAATGCTGAATTTTGACGCGGCGCTCGAGTACGCCAAAACGTACGGTCAGCGAGAAGGATCCATGTGGTCCAACAACGTAACGATCGTTGTTCGTAAAGCCCCGGAACTGTCTGTGCCTGTGGTCGCTGCGCAGCTTGCAGTTCCGACCCTGTACATCGTTGCCCACGACGACGAAGTCGCCGGTGCATCTCCCGTTGTCGCCAAACAATGTTTCGACACCATCAAAGGCCCCAAAACGTGGGAAGACATAGACGGGGGACATTTTGGGCTGCTCCACGAACAATCGGCGCTCTTCACACAAGCCTTAAACGCAGACATAGAGTTTCTCGCCGAACACTTCTGACCCTCTCCGACTGCTGAACGCTTCGAAGAATTTGCTGCGGGCTTCCTAGCTGCAACAATGAACCCATGCGTCTCAAAGCACTGGTCATCACGCTGCTGTTGCTCTGCCCAGCGTGTGGGGGGTCATCAGACTGGAATGACTCACACAAAACCAACTTTTTGCGAGCATGCAGAAGAGAAGCGGGATATGAAAAACAAGATCTCTGCACCCCGCTCGCCATGGAAATCGAAAATCGAATCAACCAAGGCGCCTCAAAAACATGTCTGCTGTTCTCGGCAAATGACATAGCTGTCGCAGACGACCCAACCCAGCGCGCTGAGGCCCAGGAGAGATTTGACAGTTGCTAGGAACACATAAATGCCTACAACCGTGCACGACGCTGATCCAACGAGCCACACTGTGACATGGACATAGGTATAGGGCTTTGGTGTCTTCAGTCAACAGCGACGAACCCGCGCTCTTTTGGACGCGCATACCAAGAACTCACAGAAGACGCCCGACTAGCGGAACAGCACGGAATACACAGTCTCTGGCTGTCTGAACATCACGGCTATTACGACGGTTACTGCCCTGCTCTCATGCCCGCCGCGTCCGCAGCGCTAGCAGCGACAGAAAATCTTCAAGTCGGCACGGGGGTCCTCCTTTTGCCGCTACACGAACCGCAACGCGTCGCCAACGCTGCAAATCACCTCAACCAACAGTTCCCCGAAAGATTTCATCTCGGCCTCGGCATGGGCTACCGGCCGATCGAATTCGAAATGAAAGACCGACACATGAGTCAGCGACTCAAATTAATGACCTCAGGTCTTGACACCCTGTCAGCAAACACCCAGACACCTACATGGGTAGGGATAAGTAGCGAACAAGCCGCCGAACGAGCCGGTCGACGGGGACTTGGGTTGTTCATTTCAGGAGCATTTTCAAAAGAAGTCGTCAACAAACTCATCGCCGCGCACCGGGCAGCCTGGGAAAAATCAGATCCCAGCGATATGAAGCCACCCCCCGTGGGGCTCTTGCGAAATCTTTGGATCGTCGACAATGATGACGAACAACGCCAGGCATTGGATTGGGTTCGGTCGAGCTATTTGGTCTACGCAGGTCTTGGCTGGGGAGCTGACAACACTGGCGTGGACTTTGTAAGTGAAATCGAAACCTCCATGAATGAGGTCGAAAAATCTGCAACAGTTGGATCAGCTGAACAAATCGCTGAAGACCTCAGCGGTTACGACGTAGACCTAGTCGTTTGTCGAATTGGATACGACCAGCCGCCCCGCTCAGCTTTAACCGACGTAATAGAACGCATCGGAACTGAACTTGCCCCGCTAGCGCGAGAATTTTAGGACGAAAGATGAGACTACTTCTCGACCTCCGCCAAATATCAGACCATGTCGAACGTCAACGTATAGCCGTTCAAGCCGACTCACACGGCATATGGGGAGTCGTCGTTACCGGACTCCCCGGCGCAGAAACCGTTGAGGCCAGCGCGATAGCCACAGCAACTGAACACGTCACCATTGTTGTTGACATAGACGGAGAAGCAGCGCACCCCACAACGATCGCAGAAGAAGTAGCAGTGTTAGACCAACTTTCTCAACGTCGCACCATGATCATTCTTCGAGCTGGAAACGAAACGAGGAACACGGTAACAACACTGTTGCAGGGCCTACCTTCAGACGGAGTTATTCTGTCACCTCCACCAGCTCAAGCCGCGGTGGTCGTGCATGCACCCGAAGACATTCCAAACATTGAGATACCGCAAGAACTCGAGCAACTAACCGAAGTGATAGATCAATATCGCGACGCAAACGAACAGTTCCTAGTTGTGGCTACGAATCGACCAGTGAAAGAGCTAGCCCGACATGCCATTGGAAGGGCAGCCTCTGCAGATTTCCCGCAAATGGTTGCAGACATGGCAGATCAAATCGACCCGATTAACTAAACAAGTTCGATTCTTCCCGGTAACTTCCAACTTCGTGCCTGCCGACCTACCCCGCTTGGGGTGCGCTCTTGTCCTCTGTTGCACCTGGTACATAACAGCGTGCGCTGCTGATGACGCAGAGGTGATGCGAACCCTAGAAACAGATGCTGTACACGCGACTCCTGCACCAGCATCGACATCTACGGCTTTGGTCACGACCACCACCCAGACGGCCCCGACAATCATTTCCACCACTACATCAGCGCTACCGACAACAACCTCAACAGTTGATGAACCAGCGGCAACTGTTCCCATCACAACCACAACGTTGCCACCCCCGACTATCGCTATCAGTCCGCGAGGTATCCCCGTCAGAGTCTCAAAACTCGCTGACCAAGGGTGGGAGGTACATGACCCATGCGGCGACCTAGTTTCGATAACGAAAGCGTTCCCTATCCGCAATGTTCAAGTCGTTCTCGACCCGGGGCACGGCGGTAAAGACCCAGGCACAAGAGGACCTACGGGCCTCAAAGAAAGCGAACTAAACCTCAAAGTTGCCCTGGCCGTAGCGCAACTGCTGCAAGACAGAAACATTGCGACTCTTATGACGCGCACCGGCAACTATTACATTGAACTTAGCGAACGAATTGCGCTAGCAGACGCTGCTCACGCGGCCGCGTTCATCTCCATCCACCACAACGCACCTGCCGCTGCGAAGTCGAACACACCTGGGACAGAAGTTTTCGCTCAAACCGGAGATGAAGAGTCGGCTCGACTGGCCGGGCTGCTCCATTACGAAGTCTTTGAAGCGTTATCAACAGTCCAGGAAGTCCAATGGACATCGCGATGGGACGCTGGAGCTCTCCGGGTTGTGAACTCAGATGGGGGAGACGCATACAGCCTGGTGCGAAA
>CEVN01020289.1_pt1 | contig 10276 bp, 7 predicted proteins | sample 427041 | NCBI WGS metagenome assembly CEVN01 (sample SAMEA2623463, study PRJEB7988) | marine metagenome | biome: marine biome (ENVO:00000447); feature: surface water layer (ENVO:00002042); material: "saline water (ENVO:00002010), including plankton (ENVO:xxxxxxxx)" | depth 5 m
CCTGATACGGCTCAGGCAAATGATCCTGGACCCATTGTTACGCCACACATCATCTCCACTGAATCTGGAATGAATGGTGATGAGTTGCCGTTCTCAGGGATACGTGTTCGGCAACTGCATGATATTTCTCTAACGATGAATACTCCCGAAATGGATGTCATTCCTGGCCTAGTAAACCAAATCCCCTTCCAAGTCGAGAACTTGGGGAATGGTGCGGAAAATGTTGTATTCAATTTGGCAGCATCTTCAGACTGGAATTGGTGGGTTGAGTTCAACAGTGCGATTGTCATTGGCCCTCTCAGTCTATCCACCAGTTACGATGGAAATAGCCTTGCAATGGGGACATTATTCATCGAAGTTCCAGGAGGTGAAGATCCGAACCAAGTCTTCGATTTGACGTTCGCAGCAACACCTGTCCAGGGTACTGATTCTACACCTGATGATTCGCAAATCAGTTGGCAATATCGGACGCAAATGACAGCAATCCCTTCAATCACAGAGTTTGAAGATGAGCAAGCCTCTCTGTGGATGGGTCAAAGTGCCGAGTGGACTGTGTATCTCGAGAATACAGGCAATACTTTCGATAGCAGTTTGCGTGTGCGTATTTCGGCCGACAAGAATTTGCCAGGTATGTTGGTACAGGCCGTCACCAGTCGTGGAGTCGGACAACTCAATGGTTGGGTCGATCTCCCCATGGGCCCCGGCGGAAGTGAAGCGATAACGATACATTTCGAAACGATGGAAAATTTCCCACTTGGCGAATCCATACGATTGACCCTTGAAGTCGAGGGTGGACGAATCACCAGTCAAGATGTCTTGCAAACGGTTTCAACGGAAGTTTTGGTGACTGTAGATCAAAAACGCAGTCTTGCCGCAACTTGGAATCTCGACCCGTCAATTCCATTTGAGCCGGAGCAAATGAGTACATTCCAGGTCAATGTCACCACTGATTCGACCATGCCAATCACAGTGAATCTGACGAGCAGCGTTCCTGAATCAGTGTTCCTCGATTGTCGACCAAGGTCTCAGAATGGCGACGTTGTTTTGCTTCTGCCTGCTTCCAGCCCGGGACCTGCACAAACAGGTACAATTGACTGTGACATATCCTTGCAAGCAGATGAACGCGATCGAACTGTTGAGTTTGAATTACACGATGATTCAGGCACAAAAATCTGGTCTTCGGGACCCGTACATCTGAAAACAGTTCAAGTCGATGAAAGTGGTGGATTCGCTGGATTTGGAAGCGCTGTTCTACTAGGTGGAGGTGTCATTGCATTGGTGGCTTTTATCGCATTCTTTGTCTTCATGACCAGTATGATTCTGAAGCGACGAAGAGCACTGGATATTCTTGAGTCCGGAGAAGATGAGGTAGAGGACGTTTCATCTTCAACGATGGCGGCGACCCCGATGCAATTGCAACCAAACTCCGCCGTCGCCCAGACACCCGTACAGGTGCAGCCCCCACAGCAGTCAGCCCCGCCAGGTCCTATGCCGGGTGCGCCGGGACCTATGCCTACTGCTTCACCCATTGCTCAGCAATCGATTGTGCTGGAAACTCCCGAACCCACGGCTGCTCCCGAAGATTTCACTGATGCCCAACTCATGGCTGCAGGTTGGAGTCAAGCGCAAATTCTCGAATTGCGTGGATCACCATCGGCTCATGTGGAACAAAGTGCGGCTTTGCCGACTTTCAATTGCATCGTAACCGGTCAAGTCTTGACTGCGAATGACGCTTGGTGGCAGTGTCCCAGTTGTGGAGGATTCGCCTCATCGGTTGCAATTGCACCCTACACACACTGCCCCGCATGCAATGTGCAACGCTAATCCCAATCAAGATTCAGCTTCTCATCGGGTGCTTCCAATTCACCACTCGGATCGATTCCAGGTCCACTCTCCCATTCTCCATCAAACTGTTTGTGAGATAAACCGATCAATCCCAACTGATTCAATCGAGTAATCGCAGCGGCAGTTCGGTCTTTCACGGGGGCGATTCTCTCGTGAAAAGTTGAATCCAACAACACGCAAATCTCTTCAAATGTACGAGACCCATCACACAACTCCCAAAGTAGGCTGTTCATGTCATCCAATGGCCGTCGCAGTTCCTTGGGGGCCCGCATAAGTTTAGCGAGTACTCCCTCAAACCTCTTGAATTTCTTAGGGTGTCGGATCACGACGAATCTTCCGGTGACTCCCTCTAAATCGGGATGTGGACCAGCTGCACCACGACGCCCCCACCAAACGGGGAGTCGCACAGGAAAGGAACCCTCCAATTCTTCCAAATTCACACCTCACAAATCCAAGGTCCATGTCCATACGACCAAGGAAATCATACATGCAATCCCAGAGAATGCAGAAAGACGTACCAACTCGTCTCTCTCTGTAAAATTGCGGAGATACCATGTTGCTACACCCAGCATTGAACAGATGGATAGCAACAACCACCATGCCCCTGGCATGCTTGCCGCTGTAACCCCCCCCTCAAGGCACTGTCGATGAAACGGGCCTCTGTAGCCTCAATTGAGTGTGCGCATTTATCCCTATTGGGGGGGACAGCGCGACGTGCTCAGCAAGATTGACGGTATGCTGGTCCAATTTTCACGTCTTTTTGGGACTGGAATTCTCCACCCTCCTTTACAGATTGCAACTCTGCTGATTGCTTTCACACTGATTCATTCGGCTGCATTTTACACCTCAAACGAATTTGCATGGATTCTGTTGTGGCTTGGCTATCTAGGCATACTGGGTGTTGGACGAGCTTGGGTGGCGAACGAGAAACAACGAACTGCCATCGCCAGAAAGTTGTCAGACACCGATCCCGACACCTTACCCGATTTGCGAATCAGTGCTCTACTCTCAGCCCTGCAATTGTTGATTATCATTCCCTTGCTGATGCGCTCCAGCCACTCGATTTTTGGATTGTATAATGTGCCTGAAAACGCCATCCTTTCTGATTGGATGTTACTCGGGGTTGATTTACTGTTTCGATCGTTCTTGGATTGGTCCGAAATCTATGGTGTGCAATTGAGTTCAATCGAACTTGATTCAATGGGTGGCCGACATTTGTTTATGATTCTTTTATTGACGATTGATTTCATCTTGATTCAGGGTTTGTTTCGCGTTTTTGAAATTCGGCGTACTATTTCTGAAGGTGTTGCAGCCACAGTACGTGATCCTGAGATGGCCTATCGACTCGGATCGCGTGCAGTGCCGAGTTTGTTGTTGATGTTGGAAGATGAAACCATCTCTGGTGAGCAATGCAAGAATGTGATTGAAGCTCTAGCAGTATTGCGCGAACCCAGTGCTTGTGAGTCAATTATTGACCGATTCGATGACGATGAGTTGCGGTCTACTGCCATTGCTGCGATGGTGTCAATTGGACATTTACCGCCTCTGTTGGATGCCCTTCATTCATCCTCAAAGCCAAAACGAATGGGCGCAATCACAGCATTGCGCAAACTCGCACTACCCGAATCAATTCCTGGGCTATTGTCGATTATATCGAATTCCGAGGGGGATGAGAAGGAACAGATTGTGCAGGCCTTGACTGCGACAGGGACCTCTTCACATCCACTGCTTAGGGGTTTGCTCAGAGATTCAGATAAGCGAGTCAAGTTGGCTGCACTGCAAGGTCTCAAGTTAGACAATAGTTCTTCATTGATGCTCCAATTGATTGAGATGTCGACTGACCAAGATGCGGATGTGAGACTGGCAGTCGTCGATGCAATGCAACGTTTCTCTGACGGTCGGGTCGTCCAACCTTTGGCCAAAGCTTTGGAGGATGTCGACGAGAGAGTAGCGCGTCAAGCAAAACGAAGCTTAGATCATTTGGAATCAGTGGCTGCTCGCAAAGGTCGCTGATCTGTCCAATGATTCATTTGATTCAGTGCAATTGTCACATTTACGGCATCGCCATCAGACCACCAATCGACTGCGACAAAAGTTGGTTTTGTACCATGGGCTTCCCAGCATTCCAGTGAACGGTCCAGCAAGAAATCATAGTCGTTAACGATGTGTGCTCGAGTCCAATCCGATGTGCCTCTTTCCACGGATAACCAATTGTTCATATGCCAAACCGGCTGATTTGCATCACCTCTATGGACATCACATGTCATGTCTTCAGGATTTTTTTCCGCATAGTTGGTCGTCCATCCATGTTCCACAAAATTGTGTAAATAGGGATAATTTGAGTCTGAACTCCCTTCGATGAAGACAACGAGATTGCGTTGGCTATCAATCATCGAACTGAGAGTTGGCCATTCCTCGTTCAAGGTTTGAGTGTGTACTTTATCGATCAATCCACTTTTGTTTAGGATGTAAGCAATGTGTGAATATGGTACATGAACTTCGAAGAGTATAGTGACAACATCCCGAGTTGACGAATTCATTTTATCATGTATGATTGAGAGCAATTCAACGGCATTCTGGCTACCCAAAATGCAAGTTCCATGACAAAATGAGGTATTTTCGAAAGATTCAGAATATCTTGAGTGATGTATGTCAAGCATGAAGGCCCGATACCCAGCATCCCATTGTTGGCTCAGATTGAGACGGTGGTTTGCAGCCAGGAAGTTGTAACCTTCGTCGATTGATGAATGGGCATTGTGTGTTTCGGGATAGGTGACTTCTGTGTACTGTTTCTCGCAATTCTCGCTTAATCCGTTGCAAGGTTCGACGTATTCCTGCTGAACCTGTACGGACAATGTCGGAGACAATCCCATCAAAAATAGTAGCAAAATCAAGCAGACCCCAGATGGGTCAATTTTCGGGCTCATGAAATCACTCAGCGCGCAAGGTTGTCAATCATTGCATCAATCGTTTCAGGATTGGCCTCTTTGTCCCGACCGGACAAACAGGCACGTCCAATGACATCTGCACCAATAAATGAGAATTGTTGACGCATTGCCATGATGACATGGGCGCCACCACCACCACTGTGAGTCGCCAAACCAACAGGTTTGCCTGTGCACATGTCCCTGAACTGTTTCCAATCGGTTGACATCCAAGCGATCGCATTGTTCAATGTCGGTGGCATGGATCCGTTGTATTCGGGTGCGATGATGACCCAAGCATCCGCATCTGTCAATTTGCCAACTAAGTCGGAAACATCCGGGGCTTCCTCGCTTTTTGAACGAGCAATTGTAAACATGGGCAGGTCGATTTCGGCCAAATCAATAATTTCTGTCCCATGGCCTTTCGACCGAGCGTTCTCTGCAAATTTTTCAGCGAGTTCCAAATTTGTACCTGAGGTTGCTGCCATCATTAGAATGTGAGCCATGGTTCTGGGAAAGGACATTGATTCTTGAACTTGTGCTGAGATTCGTTCTTCAGACGACGAGCGCCCACGGCGAATGCTTATGCGTGGAAGTCCCTTGTGAGAGTCGGAGATGGTTATGCCTGAACACGGTCATGAAGTGTGTCCCCACTGTGGACACACCCTGACAGGTTCTGAAGTCACATGCCCAAGTTGTTCGGGTCCACTATTCGGAATTGCTCCAAAGGCTCCGCAATCAACGGACACCGATACGGTCACCATCGACAATGTCGCCGTCCCAACATACACGCCTTCATCTACGGAAAACGTGACAGATGAGGTGAACGTTTCAATTTCGCATCCAGAAGAACCGAGTCCAGAACTGTCCGCCGATGAACTCATTCAGCAGGGAGAAGTTCTCAGCATCGAAGGTCAGCATGCTGAGGCATTGCGTTATTTCAATCAGGCCATCGCCATAGATCCCTCCAAGCACATGGCTTGGTTCAATCGTGGTGTTGTCAGTGAAGCAACCGGCGATGTACAAGATGCAGTACAAGCCTTCAAACTTGCACTGCAGAACTCACCCGGACACGGTGCAGCGAGTGCAAATCTTGCTGTACTTCTGCAACGCATGGGTCATGCATCCGATGCGGTTGAGCATGCTCAGAATGGACTGATTGCATTCCCTGGGCACCCGGCACTATTGGACATCTTATCCGGTGTGGGTTCTTCACCTCCTGTCGTCGCATTGCAACCTGAACCTGTGGTTGAAACTCCATCTGTAACTGAAATTGGAGAACCTACGATTGACGCACCCATTTCAGAACCTGAGGTTGAACCAGTACCAGAACCTGAGGTTGAACCAGTACCAGAACCCGAAACAGAATGGGTACAGCCTGAAGGCAATATCAAGTCGCTTGGTGCGGCACCAAATCCCACAATTGAGGAGCCCGTGGAAGTCCCACCAGTACAAACTCTCGACCTTGATCAATTGGCCGAATCAGCCACAATGATGATTCGTGAAGGTAACCCTGCCGGTGCACTGGAGTCACTTCGCGCTCATCTTCCTGAAGCCGCTGCTGAACATGCAGGTTGCTGGAGAGTCGCTGCCGGTGCCATGGCACGTCTCGATTTAATCGATGCAGCGATTAATGCGTTTGAATACTCAACTGACTTGGACGCTAACGATGCATCAGCGTGGTTTAACCAAGGCGCACTGAAGAAAAAGACACAGGACTTGAATGGTGCCTTGGATTGTTTCCAAAAGGCATTGGGTATCGATTCACAGTACGCCAAAGCCGCCAATGGTCTGGCGTTGGTTGCAGTTGATTTGGGTAAAGCCGATGTTGCCATTGATGCATTTAGATCATTACTGCTCATCGAACCGACACATGCGAGTGCCCTAATTTTTGCAGAACTACTCATTGATTTGGCAGAGGGTGAAGGACGGGCCATCGAGTTTGACATGAATTTGCCCACGACACTCCCTGCAGGACCTGAAATGGCCTCTGAAGCTTTGCAATACCTGACAGAAGGTGCAAGCTCACTTCGAGCACGTGCGTTTAGTCTGGCAGGAGAACATGCCGAGTCAGTCACGATTTGGAAACAACTTGTTGAACAAGACAAATCTGATCCTAGTCTATGGCTCGGTCTTGCACGCTCACTGAGTGCAGCTGGTAGCGAGGAAAAAGCCGCAGCATGCCGACAAAAAGCGCGTGATTTGGGTGTTGAAGTCAGCGAACCTGAGGTCGAAGAAAACCTGGTTGAAGACGCAATTGAACCTACTGTAGAGGTTGCCCCACCGGTCGAATCAAATTCTGTTCCTGCGTTGGTTGATGCTGATGACCCCTGGGGGGAAGAATCGACAACCGTTGAATCTGTAGAACACGTTGAGTCCGAACCTGAACCGCAGTACGAGGAACCCCCTCAAATCACGACGGAAGAAATTATCCTTCATGAAGCCGCACTCGATACAGTTGAAGCACCAGAACCCGTTTCTATGGAACCTCGACCAGAAGTTGATTTGGCAGCAGCAGCGCTTGAAGCACAGTCTCAATCCATGGTCGAACACGCAGTTTTACCGGATTCTTCGAGTGTCGCGAATCAGGATATTGAATGGTACAACAAGGGCAACGAATTGCTCAACAAAGATCGATACTCTGAAGCCCTCTCTTGCTTTGATCGGGCCCTTCCTTCTTTCAAGGATGATAAAGCGATGGCAATCAAGATTCTCAACGGTCGCGGCAACTGTTTCTACTATCTCAACCAATACAAAGACGCGATTGAGAATTATTACAAGGCCTTCGGGATTGACAAAAGTTTGACCACTGGCAAAGCATTGTACAACATGGGTACAGCCTATGCCGAATTGGAGTCCTATGACAATGCGATTCATTGCTTCAACCAATCGATTGGCAAGGATGTCGGTGAACCTCTTGACGGTCAAAACAAAAAACGGGCGAAAGAACAAATTCGACTTTGCAAGAAATTGCTGAAGGAACAAAAGCGAAATTCTTGACATTTAAGCCTAATTTTCGACCTTTTCTCCAATAGATGGGTTTATCACTTTACAATTGTATGAAGTCTCATGACGAATCATGGAGGGCGCGAAGTAATTGTTCGCCTCGGCGGTAAAGACTTGAACAAAGATGGACGAATCATCAATCTCGTAGTGGTAGGATCCAGTCGATTCTACGACTACTCGGTCGTTGAAGAAGCATTAGACAAATGGGTCGGTGACGAGGCAAACCCGGATCTCATCATCACAGGAGGTGCTAGTGGTGTGGATTACCTTGCTGAAAGATGGGCAGACAACCACGGGGTCCCATTTGCGGTATTTTCGGAGGCTTGGAATGCGCCGAGGGTGGGGCTTGAAGATCAAGGTCGCACGGAAGCCCCCAATTCATTGACCAACGAATTACTTGCGGCGGCAACTCACATCTTGGCATTTCCTTCATCAACGAGTAAATGGACCGATATTGTCATTAAAATGGCTGAAGAACGGGGCATTCCATGTGTTGTGATTCATGTCGAATAACACATCACAATGAAGTTCAGTGCCGACAGACCCTTGAATCGAGTCATCCACGGATGAATGATGGAGGAACGCATAGGCGCCCAACGGATGGCACCTCAAGGAGCCATTCCTGTTGAGGAATCGGTTGCCGTCGAGGAGCCGTTGGAGATTCACGTTAACGGTACTCCATGGGTCACTACGATGCGAACACCCGGGCAAGATCGTGAACTTGCCATTGGTTTACTTTACTCAGAAGGGATATTGACCAATACATCCGATATCGATTCAATTCACTTGGATGATAATGTCGTGATTGTTCAGGGGGACTTGTCCGCAGAAGGCCACACTCGAGGATTTGTTCGATCAAGTTCTTGTGGAGTTTGTGGTAGCGCATCTCTCGAGTCAGTTCTCTCACGAAATCCGCCAAAAATTTCTCCTGATGAATTTACTCTAAATTTTCATGACGTCGAGTTTTTGGTCGAACAACTAAAATCATCGCAGTCCTACTTTCACACAACAGGTGGCATGCATGCCGTCGCTCAATTCAATCAAGACCTTGAGTTTGTCAATTTGGCCGAGGATGTTGGGCGACACAATGCGATGGACAAAGTCATTGGTAAATCGATTGATAGCATCCCTCACTCCCTTTTCGGTTACTTACTCAGTGGTCGTGTTTCCTTTGAGATGGTTCAGAAAACTGTCATGGCTGGGTCACCTTGCATCGTTGCCATTGGTGCTCCCACTACACTGGCAGTCGAACTGGCTAGACAGCATGGTTTGACGCTGATTGGATTTGCAAGAGAGTCTCGATTTAATGTATACACTGGAGCTTGGAGAATCAAGGGGTAGAGACATGAGAGAAGATGTGGATTTCCTGTCTCCGATTGAGTCGGAGCGCCTTAAAATCCGAAAACCTAAGCAAGTTGCTGCGGGTATTCCAGGTGTAGCCAAGTCCTTCGCAATCGGGCTCTCTGAAGCCGGACTCAGCCGTACTTTACGGACGATGCGCACAGTTAACCGCTTCGATGGGTATGATTGTCCAGGCTGCGCATGGCCGGATCCAGATGACCACCGATCTGGTTTCGAATTCTGTGAAAATGGCGCCAAAGCCTTTGCTACAGAAGCCACAAAAAAGCGATTGAATCCTGAAATTTTGTCGTCAAAGTCCGTTCAATCTTGGTCTAAAATGTCGGATATGGAATTGGATAAATTGGGTCGTCTCACAGAACCGATGGTCTTGAGAGAAAATTCAAATCATTACGAGCGCATTAGTTGGACTGATGCATTTGGTATGATTTCGGAAGCCGTAGGGGCTTTGGATGATCCGAATCAAGCTGTCCTGTATACGTCGGGACGCGCATCGAATGAAGCCGCATTTTTGTGGGGGACATTGGCGCGACAAATTGGAACCAACAACCTTCCAGATTGTAGCAACATGTGCCATGAATCCAGTGGCGTGGCTCTTTCACAGTCGATTGGAATTGGCAAAGGCACCGTCAAGTTAGATTGCTTTGAACATGCAGATTTGGTTCTCATCATTGGCCAAAACCCCGGTACAAACCACCCTAGGATGTTGTCTGCTCTTGCTCAAACAAAGCGGAATGGTGGTTCTGTCATCAGTATCAATCCACTGATGGAAACCGGATTGAACCGATTCAAGCACCCGCAGGAAGTCATTCGACTAATGGGCAAGGGTACACCGATTGCAGATGCTCACTATCCCGTTAGAATCGGGGGTGACCAAGCATTGCTCCAAGGGGTTTCGAAAGTCATTCTTGAAGAGGGGAATCTCGATTGGAAATTCATTGATGAGCACGTCCAAGGGTTTGAGGATTGGAAGCGTAATACTGAGTCTCTGAATTGGGAATCAATCGTGAAACAAAGTGGTATCGAACATCAGCGAATTGTTGAATTGGGTCAAGCCGTATCGAAGTCGAAAAATCTCATTATTTGCTGGGCGATGGGAATTACACAACATGAAAACGCGGTCGCAACGATTCAAGAGGCGA
>CEVN01132005.1_pt1 | contig 10273 bp, 9 predicted proteins | sample 427041 | NCBI WGS metagenome assembly CEVN01 (sample SAMEA2623463, study PRJEB7988) | marine metagenome | biome: marine biome (ENVO:00000447); feature: surface water layer (ENVO:00002042); material: "saline water (ENVO:00002010), including plankton (ENVO:xxxxxxxx)" | depth 5 m
CAGTCAGCATTTTGAGCTAGAGTCGTCCACGTTTTAGAACCGTTAACGATATAATTATCACCATCACGAACTGCTTTTGTTTTTAACGATGCTAAGTCTGAACCTGAACCTGGCTCAGAATATCCTTGGCACCACCACGTATTAAATTCAAGAATATCAGGTAAAAATCTTTTCTTTTGTTCATCATTACCGAAGGTCCAAATTACGGGAGCAACCATGCTTACACCAAATGCCAATAAAGGCGGGCAACCTGCTAATCCAAATTCTTTATTAAATATATATAACTGCGTTGAAGACCAACCCGTTCCACCGTACTCTACAGGCCAGTTGTAACCCATCCAACCCTTTTTTGATAGAGCTTTATGAAAGTCAATCATATCTTGCTTTGTTAGAGCAATTCCATTATCAGTTTTTTCTTTTACATGCTTTGGATAATCATTTGCAAGCCAATCTCTGACTTCTTCTCTAAAAGCAATATCTTCTTTACTAAAGTTAATGTCCATTTTTTCCTTTTAAAATATAAATTGATTGTTAGAATATGGCGTTCATTATACACAACTACATGCTCAAAAAAAATCTTAATAGCGATAGAAATTATTCATACAGTATAAAAAAATACTTTGATGAAAATGATAAATCTGTATGCATAATTGCAAAAGATAATAACGAAGCAAAATATCTAGTTAATGAGCTTAAATTATTTTTAAAAAAAGATTTAGTTAACTATTTTCCTGATAACGAGCTGCTACCTTATGATCATTTTTCAATTCCTGAGTCATTATTAAAAAGTAGATTTAAGATTGTTAATTCAAACACAAAAGAAAAACATATTATTGTTAGTTCAGTTAAAAATCTATTTGAAAAATTTCCTACAAAAGAGTTATTCAGTTCATCTAATACATACAAAGTTGGATCTGACATATCAGTAAGTCAACTCAAAGCAATTGTTGAAAATTTAAATTATCAAAAAAAATCAAATGTAGAAAGCGTTAATCAATATGCTATAAGAGGAGGTATCATTGATATTTACACGCCAATATATGCAGATCCACTAAGAGTAGAAATTTTTGATGAAAAGATTGAATCAATAAGACTTTTTGACGTTAAAACACAGTTATCAATTAAGTTAATAGATAGTTTTTCAATAGCAAGAGGTAATTTATTGTTAAATGAAAAAGACTATATTGATAAATTTATAAACAATTGGCGTCAATATTTCCAAAATTGTGATGAAAGGTATTGCGAGCTTTTTCAAAAAATAAAAAATGGTATTATGCCAGAAGGAATTGAAATCTACTCCCCCTTCTTTCTTGAAAAAACTGATACCTTTAATAAGTTATTTGATGATTATGATTTCATCACAACAAATAATTTCAATAATTATGTTGATTCATATTTTCAATTTATCTATGAAAGATATGAAGATGAAAAAAATGATATGAGCAGACCGCTTATAAAACCAAAAGATTTATTTACGAAAAAAAATGAAATTGAATCTTTTTTATCATCAGTAAAAAAAATAGATGCAAAGACTTTAAAATATAAATTTAATAAATTTAGTAATCTTGAGGATTCGATTCATAAGCTTGATTTTGAAAAAAATACAAAAATAACTCTGATTTCATCAATCGAAAGTGAATATCAAAAACTTAAGATTAAATATTCAAATCAATCGGAGGATATCAAAGCTAAATACACAATCTCAGTAATAAAAACTGATTCTGTTAGAAATGTATATGATGAAATTAATAACGAATATTTTTTTCACAAGGAATATATAGACAAAGGTATATACAACATAGTACCGGGGAAAGTAATTGATTCACCCTCATCTTCATTTGTTGAAAATGTTTTTAATGAAGGTGAATATGTAATACATGAAGATTATGGTTTAGGTATATATTCTGGATTAGAAATCGTTGAAGTAAATAATACGCACAATGAGTATTTAAAAATTATTTATTTAAATAATGAAAAACTATATGTGCCATTAAGAAATATAGACAAGATATCTTCATACCATAAAAAAATTGATAATAAAGAATTGATACTAGATTCATTATCATCAGTAAAATGGAAATCTAAGAAAAATAAAGCAAAAAAAAGAGCTTACGATCATGCAGTTGAAATATTAGATATAGAATCAAGAAGATCACAAGCCCACTCATCTGTATTAAAAATTGATGATGAGTCATTTGAAAAATTTAATAACGAATTTCCTTATATTGAAACCGCAGATCAATTAACAGCAATAAATTCTATAAGAAATGACATAAAGTTGATTAAACCTATGAATAGAGTTTTATGTGGAGATGTGGGTTTTGGTAAGACCGAAGTTGCAATGAGGACGACATATATTTCTGTTTTCTCTAATAAACAAGTAATAATAATTACACCAAGCACGATTCTTTCTGATCAGCATTATGATTCATTTTTAAAAAGATTTGAGAGTTTTCCTGTATCTGTATCAAAATTAAATAGACATACAAGCTCGAAGATGAAAGAAAAAATCTTAAATGATTTTAACAATAAAAAAATTGATGTATTAATAACAACTCATATTGTCTTTAATAATAAAATAAATTTTTCAAACGTAGGTTTGTTGGTAATAGATGAAGAACATAAATTTGGAATTAAACAAAAAAACTTCATCAAAAATAAACAAGAAAACTTACATATTTTATACCTATCAGCTACTCCAATACCTAGAACCATGAATATGGTTTTTTCTGGATTAAAAGATTTTTCATTTTTACAAACCCCACCCCTTAATAGAATAAATATAAAGTCATTTGTAAAAATTTACTCACCTCAATTAATCAAGGAGGCTTTAAGTAGAGAAAAAATTAGAGGTGGACAATGTTTCATATTACAAAATGATATTGGAAAGATGGAGTCATTAAAAAATGAAATTGAGAGAATTTTACCCGGATATAAGGTTGACATTGCGCATGGAAAATTGAAAAAAAATGAAATAAGACAAGTTATGAATGATTTTATAAATGGTGAATTAGATGGTCTTATATGCACTACTATTGTAGAGATGGGCTTGGATATTCCAAATGCCAATACAATGTTAATAATAAATGCACACAGATTAGGCTTATCTCAATTACATCAACTAAGAGGGAGGGTTGGAAGATCAGCAAAACAAGGATATTGTTATTTTTTAACTCCATCAGATGATATCCCAAAAAGTTCGATGGCTAGACTGGAATCTATTATTAAGTACTCTAAATTAGGTCAGGGATTTTTAATTGCACAAGAAGATTTAGATCTTAGAGGTGGTGGTGAGATTCTTGGAGATAAACAAAGTGGTCACATAAACGATGTTGGGATATCTTTATACCTATCCATGTTAAAAGATGCAATTAGTAAAAACAGTTCATCAGATTATCTTCATGATAGCTGCGAAGTAAATTTTTATGATTCTGCATATATTGATGCTAATTATCTCCCATCGCCAACGGAAAGATTAAAAATTTATAAAAAAATACAAAATACAAAAGATAATGAAAAATTAAATGATATTAAAAATAGTCTAATAGATAGATGCGGCACAATGCCGCTAGAGTCATTAAACTTATTAAATAATAGAAAAATTTACAATCGAATAAAAGATACTGGCATTGAGAGTATTAAATCTTATGAAGACAGGACAAATTTTATATTGTCAAATTCACTTAAAAAATCTATTTTAGATAATCTTTTAAAGCTTATTTCTGAAGATTCAGCCCAGTATTTATTAACTAAAGATAATAAATTTATATATAAAATCAAAGAAACAGATTCAAATAAAAGAAGAAATAATGTTAATCTCTTATTAGATGAAATACTTTAAGTTAAGTTTATTAATTATCACTCTTTTTAATTCTCAATTTATCAAAGCTGAAAATATTGATGAATATAAGATTGAAATGGTGCTATTTAAATTTAGCGATAACACAAGTACTGAATTATTTAATATAAGTCTTATTGAGCCAGAGTCGAATGAGATAATAAATTTTTATGATACCAATTATACAAGTACTAAATCTAAGTATAGTAAGTTTGAGAATATTTCTGAATATGTTTCATTGCTTATTAAAAACGATATCAATAATGCAGAAATAGAGCATCCTTCAATATGGTATAGAGATTCAGATAATTTAGAAGTTCTGCAGAAATTTAAAAATAATATTGGTAAGTCTAATAATTTGAATTTTTTAGGGCATCATTCATGGATACAAAACATACCAGAATATGATAAATCTAAATATTTACACTTTTATAACTCTGATTATGGATTTTACATAAAAATATACAAAAAAAGATTTTTACACCTCGGTCTGAAATCATACATAAAAAAAAATAAAAACTCAGATATAGAAATATTTATCGATAAAGAGCAAAGAATATTTAACGAAGAAATTTATTTATTTGATCATCCTAAGTTTGGAATATTGTTTTCAATAAATAAAATTTAGTTACTTATAATAAGCATTATCATCTATAGAGTGGTCTGTTAAATCTTTTACGCCCTTCACTTCAGGAATCTGCTCAGTAAGAGTTTTTTCAATTCCATCTTTTAAAGTTACATCTACCATGCCACAACCCTGGCAACCTCCTCCAAATTGAAGTATTGCCTCATTATCTTTAAATTCAACTAAGCTTACCTCACCTCCGTGTGACTGTAACATAGGGTTAATTTCATTATAAATTACATAATTAATTCTATCTTCGACTGGACTATTTGGTGATATGTTTGGCACTCGAGCATTAGGTGCTTTAATTGTTAGCTGTCCTCCAAATGTATCATTATCAAAATTAACAACACAATCTTTTAAAAAGGGAACGCTTCTTTTCTCAACATTAACATTTATTGATTCAAGATTGATTATCAAATCATCAGGCATGGCTTCGTCTGGTTTACAATATGCTAGACATGTTTCTGCTTTCGGAGTACCAGGATCAGATATGAAAATTCTAATCGATAAATCTAATTCATTTTTATCTTGTATTAATTTAGCAAGATATTCCTCAGCGGATTTGGTTATTTTTATAATTTCACTCATTTTTTATGTGGTTTAGTAGAATTATAAGTACTTTTTTTGGAATAAGAAAAAAATCTGAACTTTCAGAAGATCTTCAAAATATTTCATTTGGTAAAATTGTTATATTGTTTCTTGTTATTAACTTCGTTTTTATTTGCATAATTTTAATTATTACAAGATTAATAACTTCTAGCACATGAATAAATTTAATAAATTTAAAAAAGATTTATCAGATTTATACACTGATGATGTTCCAATAAATCTTAGTCCGTCATTATCATACAGAAGCAGGTGTGAATTTGGTTATTATAAAAACTGTTACACCATGAAAGATAATTTTAAAACAGTTTATTTGAAAACCTTTCCAGACGCATGTATGCCAATTCAACAAATTATGCCTAAATTATTAAACAAAATTAATTCATCTGAAATTGTAAAATTTAAATTATTTCAAATTAACTTTAGAGCAAACTCAAAAAATAAAATCTTAACAACACTGATATATCACACAAAAATAAGCGAATTATTAATAGAGACTATTTCATCTATATCTCAATCATTAGACATAGACATTATTATTCGATCTAAGAATTTTATACATTCTGTCAATCAAAATTATCTTGAAGACTTTCTAGAACCATCAAATTTAAAAATATTTCAAACTGATAACTGTTTCTATCAGCCAAATAAATTTCTTTTAAATAAAATGATATCAAAAGTAATTGAGTTTATAGATAACCCTAATGATTTGATCGAGCTTTATTGTGGTGTTGGAACTTTTACACTACCTTTATCAAGAATTTTTAAAAATGTATTTGCAACTGAAAATAATAGAAATGCATATAAATGTTTATTAAATGCTATAGAAATTAACAACATAAAAAATATTCACGCTGCAAGATTATCATCTGATGAAGTAGCACAATTAGATACTGGCAGAAAGTTTTTTAGAATGTCTAATATTTCAATAGATACTTTTGATTTTAGCCATATATTGATTGATCCACCAAGATCTGGTCTAACACAAAATGTTATCAATATTATATCTAAATATAAGAATATAATTTACATATCCTGCAATCCTGAAACTTACATGAAAGATATAAAATTGTTAAATCATCATAAGATAAAAAAAATTGAATTATTTGATCAATTCCCAAATACGCAACATCTTGAAATAGTTTCGTTACTCCAAAAGAGCTAAAAATTAATTAATTTTTTCGTATTCGATCCAATCTATTAAAAGTCTTTTTTTGTCAGGATTATCTGAGAAATTTGAACACAATGCATCATGACAAATTTCATTTTGTTCTACTCTTCCACCATCAAAGTTTCCACCAACAGCAACATTTATAATCAAATAATACTGTCTATTGAAAGGATAGTTGTATTGATTTAAAGGGTATAATGTAGGGTCGATAGAGAGATGTGGAGTTGTTTCACTATCAATATAAAAATCAATTTTATCCTCTTGAAATATTAAAGTTACGGAATGAAAATAATTTTGAAAAGTATTTTCATTAGAGGAATAAAATTCACCAACTATATATTTATTATCAGGCCATTGTGTACCAAAATGTACAGCTGAACTTACTAAATTGGATTGATCTGGTGAGCCATCAATTGGATAGGATCTGCCTTTTGCTTCCATAAGGTCTATCTCTCCTCCACTTGGCCATGGTGTTCCATCATAGGGTAACATCCATATAGCAGGCCATAATCCTGTTCCTTCTGGTACCCTAAAACAAACCGTAATCCTACTGTTAAAGTCAAAGGGATACTTATCTTTTGTCATTATTTTTGCAGAAGTATAATTTTGTGTAACATTATCAGTACCAGTGTTTACCTCGTAAATTGGTTGAATTTTTAATAATCCATTTTCGATAAAAAGATTATCTTTATCGTTTTCTGTGTAATTTTGGTATTCATTATTTCCATTACACCCTCCACCATTATTATTACACCCCTCATCATAAGACCACATAGATAGATTTAATTGTTCATTAGTAAAATTTTCAACAAAATCAGATGAATTTGTCTGAGCTACACAATTGTCTATAGATTTACCCGATGGAGGAGTATAAATATATGAAGAATTTGTATTTGTATTATTAATTTCTAAATTAATTTGATTAGAAGATGAAGAACTCCCTCCACCACAAGAAATTAGGAAAAACATAGGAATGAATATCAAGATTTTCATCAAATTATTAATTATTAAATGTTATTTAACTTCAAAATTATCTGATAATAATTTCATTTCCTTTCTTAATACGAACATTGCGATTAAATTTGGTATTGAAACAAGTGCAACAACAACATAGGCAATATTCCAAACAATTGTCGTATCAATAACTGCAGCTAGAACAAAACAAACTACATAAAAATTTCTATACCAAATCACACCTTTTTCACCAAATATATATGCTGTTGACCTATCTCCGTAGTAACACCAAGTTATAGATGTTGAAAATGCAAATAATAAAAGAGCTATTGCAACCAATTTACCACCATACTGACCCATAATGCCTTGAGAGAAAGCTTTGGCAGTAAGTTCTGCAGAGCTAACTAATGATTTTCCTTGTATTACAACAGATTCTGTTATCTTTCCATTATCGACATTGAGAGTTCCTGTGTATGGGGTATCATCAATTTGATTTGTAATTTTTATATCTTCAGCAATTGATCTTGAATGTAAAACAGTAATATTTTGAGTTAGCAATTTTCCAGCTTCAATATTTAATTCACCAGAAAATTCTTTCACGTTTGAATCAATAGATTGAACATACATGTTTAACTCATTGATTTGATCGGGATATAAATATTCACTATCAATATTTTTTTCATCGCTATATATGCCCTCAAGAATGACCATATCCGTTTTAGAAAAATTAGTTTCAAACTTCTGAGTCCAAACACCACTTGATAAAATTACTAGAGCGGTAACACTACAAACTACAATGGTATCTATAAATGGTTCTAGAATTGAAACAACACCTTGATCTATAGACTTATTTTTTGATGAAGCGTGAGCTATAGGTGATGAACCCTGACCTGCTTCATTTGAATATAGGCCTCTTGCAACACCATATTTAAGACTCATTGCAAAACTAGCTCCAAGGAATCCACCAACAGCAGCTGAACCAGTAAATACTTGTGCAAAAATAGCATTAAATGATGGAATAATGTTTTGGTAATTTTCAATTAAAATGATTAACGCTCCACCAAAATAAATTAATCCCATTATTGGAATAATTTTGGAGGCTACAGATGCTATTCTTTTAATACCACCAATAATAATTATCCAAAGTAAAGCGCCTAAAAATAGACCAGTAAATAATTTAGGTACAGAAAACTCAGTATTCATAACTAATGCAATATTATTTATCTGAGGCATGTTTCCAGAACCAATAGCGGTAATCATCATTAAAAATGCAAACAAAATAGCTACCCATTTCATATTTAAGCCCTGTTCAATGTAATACATTGGACCACCTGATATTGAACCATCGTTTAACTTAGTTCTATATTTATGACCTAAAGTTACCTCTACATATTTGGTAGTCATTCCAAATATTGCTGTAATCCACATCCAGAAAATAGCTGCTGGACCACCAGTCCATATAGCTAGTGCAACTCCACCTATATTACCCGTGCCAACAGCTCCAGACATAGCAGTTGTAAGTGCCTGAAATCCTGTTGTTTCGCCGTCAGAGTCAGAGGAATCTGTCTTACCTGAAACAATTTTTAGCGCACTTTTAAAGTACTTAAACTGAGGGAAACCTAGATAAATTGTAAAAAATATACCTGTTCCTATTAAAAGAGCTGGAAACCACCACGAGCCACTTAAATTACTATCTAATAAAATTAAGAAATTATTAAATTGTTCCATATTGTTATTCCGAGTATTTATCGATTAAGTCAGTATAGCCACCAATTAGCTTATCATCTATAAAAATTTGAGGAACTGTTCTTGCTTGAGGATTTCTTTCTAGCATTTCCTTAAAAATATCTGGATCATCAGCGCTATAAACTTCATAGTCGATACCTTTTAAGTCAAAAAAATTTTTTGCCATATCGCAGTATGAACAATTACTTCTTGAATAAATTTCAACTTTTTTTGTCATAAATTAATTATAATGAAAAAATGTCACTATTTAACCTAAAAAATAAATCAATTCTGATAACAGGCTCCTCAAAAGGTATAGGTAAAGCTATTGCATTTGAATGTGCAAAGCATGGAGCTAAGGTAATTATATCAAGTAGAAAATCTGATATTTGTATTCAAACTGCAGATGAAATTAATACTGATATAGGTAAGGAAGTAGCCTATCCTATTCCAGCAAATATTAGTGATGATAGTCAGCTAAAAAATTTAGTTAATGAAACTATTAAAAAAATTGGAAAAATAGATGTTTTGGTATGTAATGCTGCAACTAATCCTTTTATGGGTTCTATGTTAGACATGCCAATTGAAAAATTTGATAAAGTAATGCATAACAACATTAGATCTAACCAAGTTCTTTGTAATCTTGTTTTACCTGAAATGGTCAACAGGGAGGATGGTTCCATAATTATTATATCTAGTATTGCAGCAATAAAAGGCAGTCCGATATTGGGAGCTTATAATATAAGTAAAGCTGCTGATGTTATGATTGTAAAAAATATAGCTGCAGAGTTTGGTAACAAAAATATTAGAGCTAACTCAATAGCTCCAGGATTAATTAAGACCGATTTTGCTAAAGCTTTATGGGAAAATCCTGACATTTTGAAATCAGTTCTAAAATCAACCCCAATGCAAAGAATCGGAGAACCAGATGAAATAGCAGGTGTTGCTGTCATGCTTGCTTCAGATGCTGGTAATTATATTAATGGCCAAACAATAGTTGTTGACGGAGGAACAACTATAACTTAATTGAATTCTTTATTTCACTGAGATAGTAATTAAATACATGGTTTTCGTTTATTTGAGGAACCTTAAAATAATCGAATCGTAAATTATGAAGTTCGTTAATGATATTTGATATCTTTAAAGTACTAAAATTACTATTATCAAAATCTTTATATATACCTGAAAGTTTTTCATTCAATAATTTTGACTTAAGTAATATCTTTAAAAATTCAATCAAGTAATTAATTTTATTAACCAAATCAATGTCATAAGAGGATAAATTATGAAGCATTGATTTTGAATCAGATTGATTTGATAAAAAGTTTTTCATTAATTTAATAAAATCTTT
>CEVN01018942.1_pt1 | contig 10251 bp, 10 predicted proteins | sample 427041 | NCBI WGS metagenome assembly CEVN01 (sample SAMEA2623463, study PRJEB7988) | marine metagenome | biome: marine biome (ENVO:00000447); feature: surface water layer (ENVO:00002042); material: "saline water (ENVO:00002010), including plankton (ENVO:xxxxxxxx)" | depth 5 m
TGGATAATGAAGTCTAATCCAGTTGAATCTCATTTGATAATGAGAGGAAAAGCTGCAGCAATTATTATGATGGCAATACCTGGACTGCTCGCAATATGGTTGCCCATTTGTATTTTGGCCCAGTTCCCTCTAAAGGTGACTTTGTTCTTTGGCATGTGTCTGCTGATTTTAACTTTCTCAAACACAGGCCTAGGCGTATGGGCAGGGAGTGCTTTTGCTAATTTTGACGAGAACGACAGAGGGAACCCAGATATTTTAGTTCAGTTCATGCTTATGGGTACTTCTGCACTTTTTTCATCTATACTGCTAATTTTACCAGCTACGGTAATGCTAATTCAACACGATCTTGGTTTGTTTGCAGGTATTGTATTTATGGCAGCCTCTTTTGGCATATTGCTGGCAGGAGTAAGGGCTGCAGCATCATCTTATCGTTCCATATTCATTGATAGCTATGGTGCCTAGCACTGCCAAATAGATAATAACCAGTGCCCCTTACTAGATTGTGGTACTGGTAGCATCAGAGGAAATGCAAACATATTTTCGTAATTTAGAAGATAAAGCTGAAGATTGTTATAAGTTAGTATCAAAAGCACGTAAAGCAGGTTTTGACCCTTCTGAAGATTCAGAAATTCCTCGAGCAAAAGATCTTGCAGAGAGAGTAGAGGCACAAGTTGGGCCCAAAGGTATTGCTCCACGAATTAGGAAGGTAGCAGAGACCAACGATAGAGAATCTACAGCTTTAATCATTGCGAAAGAATTAGCAGGAGAATTGAAAAACGAGATGGGCATAGAATTAGCCCTAGAGCAGGCAGTTAGGACATCTCTTTCAATTTTGACAGAAGGAGTTTTAGTTGCTCCAACAGAGGGTGTTGTCAAAGTAAGTACTTTGGAAAACAATAACAATACTAAATGTGCATCAATTTACTACGCTGGACCTATCAGGGCAGCAGGAGGTACAGCTCAAGCACTTTCAGTTTTGATAGCTGATGTTGTTAGGAGAGAATTAGGTCTAGACTCTTATATTCCAACACCTGCAGAAGTTGAAAGATACAAAGAAGAGATACCTTTGTACAAAAGAGCAGTTAATCTTCAATATGTTCCTAGTCCAGATGAGATAGACACTATTGTAAAATCATGTCCGATTTGTGTCACAGGTGAGAGAACGGAACGCATGGAAGTTGCGGGAAATCGTGATTTACCTCGTGTTGAAACTAATTCACTGAGAGGTGGGGCGTGTCTAGTTTTGGCAGAGGGTCTTTGTCTTAAAGCTGCAAAAGTCTTGAAGCATGTAGACAGATTGGGAATAAGTGGCTGGGACTTTCTTAGAACATATACTGAGAAAAAAAGAGCTTCAGCTTCAGGTGATGTCAAAGAACATAAATATTTGAAAGATGTTTTGGCAGGTAGACCAATTTTTGCTTTTCCTGATGAACCAGGAGCATTTCGGTTAAGGTATGGTAGATCTCGTTCTGCAGGTTTGGCATCGATGTCAATTCATCCATCAACAATGCTCATTGTTGATTCTTTCGCAGCCATTGGAACACAACTTAAGCTACAATTACCAGGTAAAGCTACTGCAGCTACACCGTGTGATTCAATAGAAGGCCCTTCTGTTGTTCTAAAAGACGGCAGTTTTATCAGATTAGATTCTTTTGAAGAAGCAAAGAAAGTAATTGATAATGTTGAATCTATAATCGACTTAGGTGAAATATTGATTCCTTTTGGGGAATTTGTCGAGAATAATCACCCACTTCAGCCATCAGGTTGGTGTAATGAATGGTGGGATGCCATCCTCAAAAGTATGAAGATTGAACCGTATGCTGGGGAATTTGACTTTGATTCACTTTTAGAATTTAGTAAATCAAAAAATGTGCCTTTACATCCTAAATTTACTTATTTTTGGGCTGATCTTAATACTAGAGAAGTCTTAGATCTCAGAAGTCAATTGATTAAGGATTCTTTAGACGTAACTAGAAACAAATTCAAATTGTTGTATAAAGATATATTCCAAAGGTTAGGATTATTTTATTCAATTGTTGACAAAACAGTGTTTTTAAAAGATGGTTTTGAACCTTTGATTCGTTTGTTGGGACTTGAAGTTAAAAATGGTAAATTATTATCATTGAGAGATCCTTTTGATACAGAATCATCTTTAGATTTGCTTTCATATTTGGCAGATGTTGAGATTAAAAATCGAGCACCAACAAGGGTAGGGGCCAGCATGGGGCGTCCTGAAAAGGCTGATGAGAGGCGTATGAAACCGCCACCTCACGTCCTTTTCCCTCTTGGTGATTATGGAGGTAACCAGAGATTAATCAATACAGCAGTTAAAGCAGGGAATTCTAGTCCAGGTTTTGCCCAAAGGAATACGGGTAAAATAGAAATAGAAACACAATTACGTTATTGTAAAATCTGTAATAAAGAGACTGTTTCAATTCGCTGTTGTAGTTCTCAAACGATGATTAAAGAGGAGCCAAGGAAAAGGTTAGTTGATGTATCTGAGCTATTGGCTAAGGCTATGAACAATACAAAAACAGGAATATTACCTAAGATTAAAGGTATGAAGGATTTGAAATCTAAGGACAAAATACCTGAATGTCTTGAAAAGGGAATTTTACGTTCTAAATACGACTTAAGAGTTTACAAGGATGGAACGTTGAGATATGATATGATTGATTTACCCATAACACATTTTTATCCTAAGGAAATTGGTTTATCTTTAGAGAAAGCTATAGAAATGGGATATTCCAAGGATGTCAACGGAAATGATTTAGTATCTGATGACCAATTGTTGGAGCTTAAAGTACAGGATTTAGTAATTTCTGATAGGGCGGGGCATTGGCTGGTCAAAGTTTCTAATTTTGTTGATGAAGAATTATCTAAACTTTATGGTTTAGAACCATATTACGGTTTAAGTCCAAATTCAGATCCGACTGAACTAATTGGTAACTTGATGATTGCGTTAAGTCCTCACACATCAGCAGGCGTTCTTACTCGTTTAATCGGATTTACGTCAGCTAAAGCTCAGTATGGACATCCTTTTTTGCATGCTGCAAAAAGGCGTAATTGTGATGGAGATGAAGATTCAATAATGCTTCTTCTTGAAGGCTTGCTAAATTATTCAGATAGTTTTGTACCTACAACTCGAGGAGGAACTATGGATATCCCTCGAGTTCTTTCTACACGTATAGACCCTATCGAAATAGATAGTGAAGCTCATAATGTAGAATTGAATGATTCCTATTCTCTAGAATTATACAATTTAGCTGAAAATTTTTCGAATCCATCTGTAGTTTTGGAACACTTAGATTTGGTTAAAACAAGGTTAGAGAGTCCAAGGCAGTATGAAGATTATGGTTTTTCACATCAATCATCTAATATTAACTTAGGACCTAATGAATCTAGATATGTTTCCTTAGGTTCAATGGCGGAAAAGGCACTTGCATCTTTAGAATTAGCCGATAAAATACGAGCCTCAGACTCTAAGTATGTTGCAGAGCAAACAATTGAGAAGCATTTCATAAGAGACATAATTGGTAATCTTCGTTCATTTACTACGCAGGGTGTAAGATGCAAAAAATGTAATAAAAAATATCGTCGTCCACCCTTAAAAGAATCATGTATTTGTGGAGGGAGTTTACAATTAAATATATCTCCTGCTTCAGTTTCAAAATACAAAAAGATAGCTAAACATGTTTCCGATGTATATGGTTCACGTGAGTTCATCAAGCAACGGTTAGAGCTTGCGTTTAGCTCTATTGAAGACACTCTTGAGAATGAACAGATTAAGCAGATGGATCTTGGTGCCTTCCTTTGATACATATATTGGATACAGTGGGCTCAACCAATCATTGGTTATCTGAATATTCCGGAAACATAGGTGATATTCTTGTCTCAAGGAAGCAAACTGCCGGTAGGGGGCGTTTGGGTAATTCTTGGGAATCTTCACTTGGAGGTCTTTACTTTTCGTTTACATCTAATAATCATAGACTTTTGCCATTGATTGTGGGTACAAGTGTGGCAATTACGATGCAGAATTTTGTCAAGGAAATCTCTTTGAAATGGCCTAATGACATCATTTTTTATGGAAAGAAATTAGGTGGAATTTTATGTGAGAATTTAGGGAATTATTCTATTTCAGGTGTTGGTCTTAACATTACTAACAAGGTTCTTTCTCCAAATAGTATTACATTGACCTCTAAAGGAGTTAAATTTTCTTATAGTTTATTTTTGTCTTCATTCTTATCAAATTTTGAAAGATTGTTTGCAGAATCTAGTAATGAGATAATTTCAAATTTTGAACACTTTGACACTTTAATCGGTCAAGAAGTTTTCTGGGAAACAAATCAGGGTGTTGCTCAGTCAATAGCTGAAGATGGTTCTCTAGTTGTCGAGACATCTAATAAAATTCTTAATTTACATGCGGAGGAAGTTCATCTTGAAAAAGAATGAGATTAATTGGGAAGATTATGATTTTCATCCAGTAGTTAATTTACCAGATGAGTATGTAGTTCTTGATTTGAATAAATCCTCTTGGAAAATCCCTTCAGGTCAATTTTGCGTGGGAAAGTATAATGAGGTTCGACCAAATATGTACAACACAGACTTGTTTCAGGGAGTTCGTAACATACACATGGGAATAGACGTTGGTGGACCTGTGGGAACACCTTGCATGGCTTTTTTCGATGGGATAATTTCTCATTACGGGTATAATTCTGAGCCAGGAGATTATGGATTCGTAGTAATAACGAAACATATTATATCTGGAAAAAATATCTGGGCACTCTATGGGCATTTGGATTCTTCATCAATAAAAGGAAAAAGGATAGGTGAAAAAATTAGTAAAGGAGATGTGCTTGCTTGGTTTGGAGACTATGATGAGAATGGAGGTTGGGAACCACACTTACATTTTCAATTGTCTTATAGAGAACCACAAACCCATGATTTGCCAGGAGTAGTTTCTGAGGAAGATAGAGAGGAGGCATTGAATGATTTCCCAGACCCACGTTTTGTAATGGGTCCAATTTATTGATTAGTTATTGTTGTTTAGCAACTTTTTAATCTGTGCCATTTAATAGTAGACCATGAAGAATCTGAAATTTGTCTTCGTAATGTTAATTTTCTTGATGCCAGGGTGTCTAGAGGACCTTAGAGAGGACATATCATCTTGTGAGAATATTACCGGAGCCTGCCGTTATGAAATTCTTCAGGCTTCTAAATATTCCAGACTGCATATCGAAATAAATTATGTGACAGGTAATGCCCCTGATTCTGATGCAATAAACCTTCTAAAAACAAGGATTGAAGAAGTTACTGATAAATCATCAATTTCAGTTAGTCAAAATTCATTTGGAAGTACTGATGAAAGTTATACTTTGGAAGAAATATTAGCAATAGAAGACACTCAGAGGCAAAGATACAAAAGTGGTAACACTTTCATAATTCATATATTGTATCTTAATGGGGAGTATCAAGATAATGAACAAGCACTGGGTGTGGCTTACAAAGGTTCTTCATTTGTTTTATTCAAGGAAAAAATAGATGACGCATCTTTCCTTTTAATCTCAGATAAGGATATTGAAAAATCAGTAATTGTCCACGAATTTGGGCATTTACTTGGTTTAGTTAACATGGGTTATCAATCTCCTCATGATCATGAAGATCCAGATCATCCACATCATTCAAATAATGAAGAATCAGTAATGTATTGGGCTATTGAGAGTCAAGACATTGCTAACCAAATTGATGGTGAACCACCGAATAATTTTGATTCTTATGACTTAGATGATTTGGCAAGGATGAAAGAGGGCAGCCTTTAGAATAAATGAAAATTCATTGGATTATTACATTAACTTATATATGTTTAATAACAATACTAAGTCACCAACCGGCAGATAATATTTCTGGCTTTTCTCCAGGTACAAAGAATGTAGATAAGCTTTTTCATTTTATTGAATTTTCGATTCTAGGTTTCTTAATATTTGGTTCCTTGTCTATGAATTCTAAAGAATTTGATCAGATACTTAGTCTATCTATTAAAATTGGAATCTTGTTTTCTTGTTTAGACGAGTATCATCAAAGTTTTATTGATGGAAGAGATTCATCTTTGGCAGACTTAATTTTTGATGTATTTGGAGTTTTTTTCGGAACGATTTTACATTATAGGTTTTTTAGATAGCTTGATAACTTTTTTCTTCAAAAGTCTCTTTTTTAGAGTGTTTTCACTAGTACTAAATGTAACCCATCCAGTACCTTTTTGCGTGCATTTTGGTTCTTCCGAATAGTCTGCGGCCATTATGTTCGGCGCGGAGCGAGACTGCTTTATATAGTTATCTTCGACAAAATACATAATTGTCAGGTGATGGGAGTAAGCCCCTTTCTGTTACCCGGATATCCGGCTAGCGGCATTCAGCTTTGCTTCCTACCTACCGCTCCCGAGCAGGTCGTTGCGGTTACTTGGAATTGCTCCAGCAGGGATGTTCGTTTCATCAAATACACCATCGACGTCACGCCCAGGGCGATCATTCCTAAGATGGGTCTGTGTCGTTTCTGTTACAGAGCCAACCCTCTCGGGTTCCTTGCGGCTGCTTTGCTCATGGAGAGGGGACTTTCCTCAGCCTATGGCCGTCGGCCGCCCTCCATCTCCTGACTGTTGAAAGATTTTCTGCATAGGATATATAGTTTTCACTAGGTAGTAAATCCTTATTTAGCCGTAATATTCGCGAACTAATGAAAGCTGGCAAACACGCGTCAGAGAATTCTGGAAATAATGTTGAAAAGGATGATTCATCTTATCAAAAGGCATATGCTAAATGGTCCAGAGAAGTTTTGGAGCCTGCTTTAGAAAAGTATCCAGAAAGAAGAGAAGAATTTGTCACTACCTCAAGTCAAAAGGTAGAAAGGTTGTATACTTCTTTAGATACTTCAGATATTGATTTTGAAAATGATATTTCTTTTCCTGGTCAGTTTCCTTACACTCGAGGCATTCATTCAACGATGTACAGAGGAAGATTATGGACTATGAGAATGTTTGCAGGCTTTGGTTCTGCAGAGGAAACTAATTCTCGTTTTAAGTATTTGTTAAAACAAGGTCAAACTGGTTTGAGTACAGCTTTTGATCTACCTACATTATATGGCTACGATAGTGATTCACCTCATGCAGCCGGTGAGTTTGGTGAATGTGGAGTTGGAGTAAGTAGTTTGGACGATATGTCAATACTATTTGATAAAATTCCGTTGGATAAAGTTACAACGTCAATGACAATTAATTCACCAGCAGCAATGATTTGGGCTATGTACATAGCTAATGCTGAAAATCAGGGCATATCTAAGTCAAATCTGGGAGGTACAATCCAAAATGATATACTGAAAGAATATATTGCACAAAAGGAATATATTTTCCCTCCACACCCTTCAATGAGATTAGTTACAGATACTGTTGAGTACGGGACCAAACATATGCCAAAATGGAATACTATTTCTATTTCTGGTTATCACATTAGGGAAGCTGGTTCCACAGCTGTACAAGAGTTAGCATTTACTTTGGCTGATGGTTATGCATATGCAGATTGGGCTATTGAGAGAGGGTTGAACATTGATGAATTTGCTCCGAGGTTTAGTTTTTTCTTTAATGCTCACAATGATTTCTTTGAGGAAATTGCAAAATATAGGGCAGCCAGAAGAATTTGGGCTAAAGATATGAGATACAAATATGGTGCAAAAGATCCAAGAAGCTGGACATTAAGGTTTCATACTCAAACAGCAGGTTGTAGTCTCACAGCTCAACAACCTGAGATTAATATCGTACGTGTTGCTATCCAAGCGATGGCAGGAGTATTAGGAGGAACACAATCACTGCATACAGATTCTATGGATGAGGCACTTGCTTTGCCTTCTGAGAAAGCAGTTCAGATTGCTTTAAGGACACAACAAGTAATTGCACATGAATCAGGTGTCGCTAATGTTATAGATCCACTTGGTGGAAGTTACTACTTAGAATGGTTAACTGATGATATGGAGAGACAAGCGAGAAACTATTTTGATAGAATCGAGTCATTAGGTGGTGTAGTTCCAGCTATTGAGAAGGGTTTTTTCCAGAAAGAAATCGCCTCAGCTTCTTATAAGTATCAAAAGGAAATTGACAATAAAGAAAGGATAGTTGTAGGCGTTAATGAATTTACATCAGATGAGGATGTAGAAATTCCAATTCTTGAAATGGATCCAGAAGGTTTTGAAAGACAATGTAATAGGCTGAAAAATCTTAGGAAGAACAGAAATCAAAATAAAGCAGAGAAATCTTTAACTGCGATTGAAAAGGCTGCAGAGGGTGAACAAAATTTGATGCCTATATTCATAGATGCAGCAAAGGCTAAGGTTACACTTGGCGAAATGTGTGACGTTCTTCGAGGAGTTTTCGGAGAATACAGAGAAGGCTCGGATTTCTGAGGTTTTTTTGTCTTATCACATTATCGGTTTGACTGGTCGTAATGCAGCAGGTAAAGGTGCTGTTGCAGATATTCTAAAAAAACATTCTTTTGTTTATCATTCATTATCTGATACTTTGAGAGAAGAATTAAAGAAAAAAGGAAAAGAAGAAAGTAGAACAAATTTAATTCAAATAGGTAATGATTTAAGAAATTCAGGAGGGCCAAGTGTTCTTGCAGACTTGATGATAAAGAATCTAATATCATCTGAAAATCACATTGTAGATTCAATAAGGAATCCTTCAGAAGTAGATTCGTTAAATAGAAAGTATGATAACCACATTTTTAATTTATTCTTAGTCGATGCAGACCAAAAGATTAGATTTGATAGATTGAAAAAGAGGGGGAGAAAGGGGGATAGTTCTTCCTGGGAAGAATTTGTTTATCAAGAATCCTTAGAAGAAAAAAGTGATGATCCAAATAAGCAGCAACTATTGGCTACTATATCTAAGGCAGATTTTGTTATAGATAATAGCGGCAGCTTGGCTGATTTGGAAAAGAATGTGCTTGGAATATTGTCAAATCTATAGATTCCAATCGTAAGTTGTTGTTAAAAAGAACATGAAAACTATCGGTAGCAGGTGAAATGCCATTCCAAAAGCTACATTGACTGCCATCCATCTTCCAGCATAATTATTAGGCATTTCCATCACTTTGTCTACGACAGTATTGGTTGTATCTCTAACTTTACCTGCAAAATATCCTGCAAATTTAACTATGCGTTCATGCGGTAAAGCTTCTTTTCCTTTATCTTCAGAACTCTTTAACCAATCTCCCATCTTTAGCATACGATCTATCATTGGTCTGTATTTACCAACGTCAATACTAATTATTCTAATTGCCAAGTTCCGTGTATCCCATACCCTTCTCCAATCTAGGTAAGTATGTAGAACAAAAAATATAACTATAGAGTATATCTGCCAGTTTGGTGTCTGGTCCCAGTTTGGGGGAACAAGTGTCTTTCCAAAGACATCGACAACACCGTTCTCAGGTTCAAATATGAAGAATCTCATTAGTGCGATAGTTGCAGGAACCAAAAGACCAACTGTGAATTTGGCTGCAATTGAATACCCTTTTGGTATATCACGGAGTCTGTCAAACAACCATTTTAGATGATGCCCATGTATTTGTATTGCTTTTAGTGCCGGTTCGCCAAGCATTATTAATCTTTGAGCGATTGGTATAAAAATTAGAATATGGAAATATAATTCCCAAGGCGTGCCCCAGCTCACATAGTCATCTATCATTTGACGTATATGTTAAAGGGGGGTGTTAAAAAAGCCGGACTCATAGGAAGCTGTGTCGAAACGTCGAGGCCGTCGTACGAAAGGGCAAGAAAAATTAGCTAGAAGTCGAATTAATCGTTTATTTAGTTTAGCAGAGTCAAGTCAAAAGCAAGGTTTATCATTAGAATCTAAAAGGTTCATTAAGCTTGCCAGATTAATTGGAAAAAGATATAATCAAAGATTGACTAAAGACCAAAGAATGCAATTTTGTAAGTCATGCAATTCTCTTTTCATTGCATCTAATTCAAGGAATCGTATGTCTTCGAAAGGCTGGAAAACTATTACTTGCTTGAGTTGTGGTTCGATTTGTAGATACGGACTTCCTTGACTGAGTAATACACTATTGATTGAAATTAGTTGGAATCAATAGTCTTTTGTTCTAATTCTTTCCTGTAATCTTCAAGAGTAGCTGCTATTTTTTCATTGGAAGTACCAATTATTCTCGCAGCTAGTAGTGCTGCATTTTCACCTCTTCCAATTCC
>CEVN01036957.1_pt1 | contig 10245 bp, 5 predicted proteins | sample 427041 | NCBI WGS metagenome assembly CEVN01 (sample SAMEA2623463, study PRJEB7988) | marine metagenome | biome: marine biome (ENVO:00000447); feature: surface water layer (ENVO:00002042); material: "saline water (ENVO:00002010), including plankton (ENVO:xxxxxxxx)" | depth 5 m
TTCTAATGGGTGCGATGATTCAAACTGTTGGGATTATCCTTCAAATATTGAGTTTGCTTCAGGAACTATTCTTTCTCCAGGAGAAGTTTATATTGTTTGCAATCCTTCTGCAGACCAAATTATTTTAGATGAATGTGATCAGTTTTTTACATATTTAAGTAATGGTGATGATGTTCAAGCTTTAACTCAAAATTCTACTGGTGGTATACTTGATATAATTGGTGAATTAGGTGATGATCCAGGAAATGGATGGGATGTAGCAGGTGTAACTGATGCAACTAAAGACCATACATTAGTTAGAAAACTATCTATCGCATCAGGTAATTTAGGAGATTGGTCAGGCTCTGCGGGCACAAATGCAGATGATTCAGAATGGGAAGTATATGAACAAAACTATTGGGATAATTTAGCTCAACATGGCTGTGGTAATATAATTTTTGGTTGCACTGATATGAACGCTTACAATTATAATCCTTGCGCCCAAATTCCTGATGGATCATGTGTTTATCCAGTTGAGGTTTCAATTTATAATGTGCAAGGTCAAGCTGATGCTTCTCCTTATGAAAATTTACCTGTAATTGTTACTGGTGTTGTTACGGCCACATCTGAGAATGGTTTCTATATGCAAGATTTAAATGGTGGTTTATGGAGTGGAATTTGGATATATTCAGGTGATTTAGAAAATGCAGATGCTGTATTAGTTGGAGATGAAGTTAGCGTTGAGGGAATAGTGTTAGAGTTTTATAATTTGACTGAAATAGAAGCAGTCGCAATAACTATTTCTTCTTCAGGAAATTCTTTGCCTGCTCCTATATCAATTAATTCAGGGGATTTAGGTGAAGCGCATGAAGGAGTATTAGTACAGTTATTGCAATCAACATGCGAAAGTTTACCAGATCAATATGGTGTTTGGACTGCAAATGATGGATCTGGTTCTGCTAATATTGATGATAAACTTGCAACTTTTGATGTTAATCCAGGTCAAGCTTATGATATTACTGGAATTGGAGACTTTTCTTTCGAGCAATATGTTGTTCAAGCTACTGAAGTAAATACTGTTTTAATTGAAGGTTATCCGGTAGCAGATGCCGGAGCAGATCAAACTGTTGATTATGGTGATACAGTTGTTTTAGATGGTTCAAATAGTTATGATGAGGATGGGAGTATTATTGGATACACTTGGACTCAAGTAAGTGGAGCTACAGTCAATTTAGGTAATTATGAATCAGAAACTGTATCATTTACAGCTCCAAATCAATGCACAGTTTTAGTTTTTGCATTAGAGGTTGTTGATAATAATATAAACACTTCTACAGATTATGTTACGGTAACTGTAGGGGATTTAGGTATTGCTTGTATACAGTTTACAACAAATCAAGGTGAAGGTGAGGAGTGCTATCCTTCTGATTTTGAAGGCCAGACTTCAACGTTTACAGGCGTTGTAACTGTAGTTAAATCATTTTCATCATATCCAAACTTCTTTATTCAAGATCCTAATTCTACTGAATGGGGAGGAGTTTATGTTTATTCAGGTGAAATGGAGGCTCTAACTGTTGGAGATGAAGTTTCATTTGATGCTGAAATTGAAGAATATTATGGTGTCACAGAGTTGAAAAATTTAGAAAATATAGAATTAATTTCAATAGGAAATATTGTCAATCCAGTTCAAATTAGCACAGGAGATTTAGGTCTGTACTGTGGTGATGGAGAAGCATATGAAGGTATGTTTGTTGAGTTCTCAAATGTTACTATTGAATCAATAGATAGTCAATATGATAGTTATTATATTAATGATGGTTCTGGTACTGCAAAGATAGATGATTATTTCTTTAATTTTGATGAAGGTTCATGGCCTTCTTTAAATGTTGGGGATACAATTGAATATGTAAGAGGGGCAGTTCATTATTATTTTGGTGAGTATGTAGTTTATCCAAGGTACTTATCTGATTTAGCTGGTGAATCAGGATCTGATACTGGAGGAGGGACAACTGATGGATCGTGTGCTGAGTTTGGTTGCGGGACATTTGATATGGATAATCCTTGTCAATGTGATACAGGTTGCTCAGAATTTGGAAATTGTTGCGGAGACTATGAGCAAGTTTGTAATGGAGAAATTTCTGAAGTTTCAATTTATGATATACAATTTTCTGATAATCAGGGTTCAGGGGATGATTGTTATCCTTCAGCATATGATGATCAAAGTATAAATGTATCGGGTACAGTTACAGCTGTTAAGTCATTCTCATCAAATCCACATTTTTTCATTCAAGATACTTCAACTGATGATTGGAATGGTATTTATGTATATACTTCAGAGATGGATCCTTTAAATGTTGGAGATGCGGTAAGTTTTAATGCTCAAGTAGAGGAGTATTATGGTGTTTCTGAGCTTAAAAATATTTCAAATCTAGTTATCAATTCTCAAGAAAATGAAGTAGTTTCAAGTGTAATTTCATCTGGTGCCCTTGGTCTTAGCTGTGGTGCCGGTGAAATGTATGAAGGTATGTTCGTTGAATTGTATAATTTAACTGTTGAATCTGTTGATTCTAATTATAATTCGTATTATTTGAATGATGGCAGTGGGCAGGTAAAAATTGATGATTACTTTTTTGATTTTGCTGGAGGAGATTGGCCTACTTTTGTAGTAGGAGATACTGTAGATTCTATAAGAGGTGTAGTCCATTATTATTTTGGTGAATATGTTATTTACCTAAGAGATTTAAATGATTTAAATTTTGATTCTAATCAAGGCTGTATATCTGATGGAGATATTAATTCAGATGGAACTGTTAATGTTGTTGATGTTGTAACTGCTGTTAATTTTGTATTAGGCTTAGGTGAGCCTTCTGATGAGCAGTTGTGTAAAGGTGATGTTAATGGTGATGGTGTGCTAAATGTAGTTGATATTGTTGTTATAGTAAACAATATTTTGGGTGGATAATTTATTCTAAAATAATTAATGTATAAATTTTATATAGTTTTATTTAATATATTTTTCTGTTTTTGTTTTTCTCAGGATGCTGACCATTTAATTTTTAAACGGGTTTGTATAGCACCTAATGAAGCTGAAATGATAGAAATATATAACCCCACATCTGTTGATATTAATCTTAATGCACCAGGGAATGGCTCATACTTTTTAACAGATGGAACAGACCCTACTCAATCAGAGTATTATTATAATATTGTTACTTCACAGTCTGCTGCATGGTCAGGAAATATAACTACTGATTTTTTTATTTCCTTCCCTGAGAATTTAATTATTGGTGCAGGTGAGTCTTTGTCAATTGGTATGCATGATGCAAACACATTTCAAAATTATTATAATTATTCTCCTGAAACTACTTTAGCAGATATAGAACCCACACTATATTATTCTATGCAAAACCCACCTTATGATAATGGAGGCTCAGGGTTTGATGTTTTGAGTAATGGTAGTGAAGTCCTTGTATTATTTTACTGGGATGAAGTTTCTTCTACTGTTCAAGATGTAGATTATTTTTTATGGGGTAGTACAGACTTAGGTGTAGATAAATCTTCGCAGCCAGGATACCTGCCTGATACTCCGATTGCTCAACAAAATTTTATACCAGCGGCAAATCTTAATTATTCATATTTTAGAAATTCAAATGAAGAAAGTGGCGAGAGTCAATCTGGTGGAAATGGTATTACTGGTCATGATGAGACCAGTGAGATTTTTGAAATTTCTTGGTCAATTACTCAAAATCCTGAAGTTGTATTTGGTTGCACAGATAGTATAGCAAATAATTATGATGGTAGTGCTACCTCTGATGATGGAAGCTGTATGTATAATTGGGGGTGTATGGATAGTAGTTATGATAATTATGACTCTGAGGCTACAATGGATCAGGGTAGTTGTGTTAATTTTACTCATACATCAATAGGAGATATAGTATCTAATCTTAGCGGTAATCTAGGCGCTGAAGTAAAAATTTCAGGTAAACTAATTAGCTATACTCAGATTAATCCAACATTTTGGATTATTGGTATTATGGACAATGACGGATATATAATTGAAATAATTCCCGGGCAAGATAATGAGTCATGGCAAATAAAGGATACTTATTTAGAATATTTAGTTGATCCTTATAGTACTACTGAATATATAGTTTCTGTGAAAGGTACAGTTGGAGAATATCAAGGAAAAGCTCAATTGAGCACTGTTGGAAAGGAAAGTAGTATTGATGATTATATAAGATATCATATATATGGAGAAAAAATCGATAGACAGATTTCTAAAGCAAATATAGTTGTAGCTCCATATGTTGTTATTCCATCAATTGGCGAGAGAATTAATTTTGCTTACTCTTATCCATCGGATTCAAGGGTGATAGTTAGAATATATAGTTTAGATGGAAGATTTATTACAAGTTTGGTTGATAGATATGATGATACGGGAGGAACAGTCATTAGGGCAGAAGATTCATCTGATTGGGATGGTAAAGATCATCTTGGTCAAATTGTAGATCCTGGTACATATCTAATACATATTGAGGCTTCAAATTTTTTAACGGGTGCAACTTCTGTTGATACTGCTCCTATTGTCGTAGGAGTGCCTAATTAATGTATAGAATAGTTTTTATTTTTTTAATTAATTTTATTTTTTCACAGGTTATTACTGATTTATCATTAATAAGTGCTAAATCTTTCGGTACAGCTGGAGCAATGGTATCTAATCCACATTCAATAGAAGCAGTTTTTCATAATCCATCTGGGTTAGCTCACCTTAAAGGTGAAACGCAGATTCTTTTTGGTACAACATTATTATATGGGTTAGATTTTTTAGAGCATCAATATGTTTCAGTATCATTTCAAAAGGGGTTTGCATTTACATACCAGCATCTGGGGACATCTATGAAGGGTTTAAGTCAATCAGATCAAGATTCAGGTTTATTTTCTTCACATGGTTTTTTAAATAATGCAAATGGATCTCTTTCAAAGGAAAAATCTATTTCATTTAGTCAGGGTATTTTTTTACTAAATGATAAAAATTCAAGAATATCTATTGGTTATAATCTTAATTATTTGATTTTATCTCAAGCTAGTTCAGCCGGACCTGATGGAGATGGCTCAAACGGTTTAGCAAGTTCAAAAATAACATCTTATACAGCTGATTTAGGTTTTTATGCTTCATTAAGAGATAAGGTGAGTTTTGGAGCCTTTGTTAAAAATTTAAGTAATACTGAATTATATAAAGGAAGCGGAGCAGTTACTCTTCCACGAAGATTAGATTTAGGAATTACTTATTATCCTCTTAAGAGTTTAGTTACAACCTTTGCACTTGAGCGTGTTTTGGGAAATAATGAAAACTCATTTAGATTTGGAGTTGAATATCAATTTAATGATTCTTTTTCAATTAGATCAGGCGTGCAGCAAAAGCCCAATAGATTTGGTATTGGATGTTCTTATAAGTTCCAATTATTTGAGCTGTCGTACTCATTATTAACTCATCCAGTTTTATCTGAATCGAGTGTATTTGATATTAAGGTTTATTTTGAATAAAAAGTATGTAATATTGTTTTTTTTTACGTTTTTATTTAGTTTTGACAAAATTAATATTAATACAGCCGACTATGAACAATTATCTACAATTCCACTTGAAAATCAAAAAATTTTAGAGATTATTAAATTTATTCAAACTAATGGCTATATCGATAATATATATAATCTATATGATTACGAAATATTGACAGCAAAAGAAATTCAAGTTTTAAAAAAACATATTATAATAGGTGAATCAAATTTTTTAAATCAATCTAACCAATCAGATTTATCATATAAAGTTAAACAGTTGATATTAAATGAAGGAAGTTCTGATGGTTTGTCAGATATATTGCTTGATAGATCATTTAGTAAAAGTAATGTTAATTATATGACTTACGATGATTTGCTTTCTCTGCCAAGTTTAAGTCCTATGGATGCTCGTGCTGTTTTAAAACAAAAGGACAGAGGAGAAATTAAGGGCACATTTCAGCTTAAAAATTCACCTGGTATAAGTTATTATGGTTATAAAAACTTAAGAGACTTTGTTTCTTTTGATGATTCCAATAAAAAACAAACATTTAGATTTACTAATTTAGCAAGTAGTAATATGTCGTATGATGGAGTTAGTGAAGAAGATATCCCGATCGATAATATGTCCTATGGTAATCGACCTGAAACTTTAACTAAATTGTTTTTTAGTAAAAAAATCAAAAATGAAAACAATACTTTTGTTGGTTCATTTGGTGCCTCAAGAAATAATTCTTTAGGTGACTTGGATAATGTTTATAATAAAAAATTCTTTGCTTATTTTGATTGGAATATTAATGATAGTGGAGATTTCTATAATGTAAAAATTATCACAGGCAACTTTAATGCAAATTATGGTCAAGGCGTTGTTTTTAGCTCAGGAGATTCATATAGGCCAAGAACTACAGGATATGGTTTTTCTAAAAAACAGCTTGGTATTTCTTATGATTTATCAAGATCTCATCAACTTACTTTAAATGGAATAGCTACTCAGGTATCCATATCTGATGAAGTGGTTGCATCGTTTTTTTATTCATTTAATAATAATAAAAGAGATGCTATTATAAATGAAGATGGAAGTTTTTCTTCTTTTATAACTATGAAGCCAAGACTTGGGTATGGTTATACTGTTAATAAGCTTAAGCCTGATCCGAATGTTACTAATGAGTCAGCCTGTATTTCAGCAGGTTCCTTATATGATTGGGATGAAAGCACGGATACATGTTATAAAATATATATTTATGAAAATATGATAAACTCAGTTGAAGAGCAGACTATAGGTGGAAATTTTACATTTAATTTTGATAAAGATCTTTATTTTGGATTTACATTATATGAAAGTATGTATGATAGGGTGTTAGACCCGCAAATTTTAAAAAGTGTTGTAGGGGGAAGTTCTACAGACCTTGATCCAGATTATAATCCATTATTTGATAGTGATGATGATTGGGATGATTATTCTGGAGATGGAAATTTTGCTGTAGGGTATATGAGCAATTCTGCAGATCCTGAAATTCGTGCAATGTATAGTAACTCCGGAAGTTCATATATTTGGTCTGATGCTAAATCTTATAGAAGGGTTGCTGGATGGCAGTTTACAAAAATATGGAAAAATATGAGTATTCAGGGTGAATATGGTGAGCTTATTATGACGGGTGAAAAAAACCCAAATGCTTATGTATTAAATACTTATATGCAATTTGATAATTTAAATTTTTTAGTGCTATATAGAGATTATGATTTGCATTATGACAACCCTTACCAAAAGTCATTTTCTGAATATAGAAGATATAAATCTACAATTTTTGAAGATGCTTACTGGCTTGAAGACCCTATTTTTTATAATTTATATTCTGCTAATTCTCAGCCTCAAGCTGAAAGAGGTTATTATATCGAATCTAGATATCAATTCCATGAAGATTTGATTGCAGGTATTCAATGGGATGTTTGGACAAGGAAAGCAGATGAAGCTAGATATTTTAGAATTGTTAACAAACTAGAGTGGAGGCCAGCATTTAATTATAGGATATATTTCAGGTATAAATTACAGTCTAGAGGATCTCATGATATCGCTCACCCAAGTCCATATTTTACAAAGGAAGCTAGAATTAGATTTAAGCTTCGATTATCAAATTATGATTATGTTGAATTTTTATATTCTTGGAATTATACAACTTTTAGCCCAAGGCCAAGACTTACAGGAAATTCTAATGCATTAGGAGGAGATCTGACACAAGGAGATATTGGTACTCCAGAATCATCCATTGGTTTTATGTTTAGTCATAATTTTTCTAAATATGTTAATATGAAAGCAGGTGTAGTATATGCTGATGGTTTTTTGTGGTATATTGAAGATAATGATTTTAAATTATTCGATACTAATGATGGGATTTTTCATAGTTGGCTATCTTTTGTTGTTAATCCAACGAATGAATTCTCGATTAATTTTAAGATAAGTAAATCATCGGATTATCCATCAACAAAAATTGTTGAAGCTCAAACAGAGTCTGGCAGTTGGGTTATAAACCCATTAGTTTCAAATCAAAAAATTGATTGGAAAATTCAGTTAAGTTATGCAATATAAAAAATACATATTATTTTTATTTATATCAGGATTGTTTTGCCAGTCCTTGTTTAATAGAATTTTTCCTGAGCCATACTATCTAGGTGATGCTCGATCTATGGCCATTGGACATTCTCATTTAACATTTGGTAACAGTAGTAAATTAATTTTATCAAACCCAGCTAAGATTTCTAGAATAGGAAATGTAGTAGATGTTAATGTTAACCTTCTTTCAATTTCTGAAAGGAGGAGTAGAATTATTAGAGATAATTGGGGTGAATTTTTAGCAGAAACTGACTATGCATTTAATAAAAATAATCATTTGTCTGAATCATGGGGATTTATTGTAGATACTAATACTTTAAGTAAAAAAAATGGTCAAGTCAATTTAGCTTTTGGTTATCATTATAGTAATCTCTATTCATTTAATTACAATTATGAAGAAGAAGTTAGATCTGATGCTGATTTAGATGATGGAATTGTTGGAATTGATGATCCTATTATTGGTTTCCATAATTACCATACCAGTGGTGATATTGGTGCACATTCAATTGCATTATCTATTTCAGATTTAGCTAATTATGCTTTAGGTTATACTATTAGCAAGATTCATTCACAAAGTAAAATTAAAGATTATATTTATGTTAATGTTATTGATCCTGGTTACTATACAAATAACAATATTGCAATAGCTCAGGATATAAATAATACATATAAAATAGATGATGATTATTTTTATACAGTATCTCTAGATTTATTCAGCAATAATTTTGAAATTACTTTTGCATCTGAAAGAGGACTATCAATAGAAACAGTTGACCAATCTTCTTCTGTCCAAATTTCTAATCATACTGGTTTGCCATTATTTTTTGTTATGAATTCTAGTAATGAACTTGAATATCTTATCGCGGGATTTAATCAAACTAAAATATCTAGATATCATTTTGGTTTATTGTTTAAGCCTTTACATAATAACCTTTCTTTTGCATTTGAAGTAACTCAAAATGATATGAATATTCCATTGTTTGCTATAGATAATAATAACATTGAATATGCTTTTGAATCAGTGTTAAAGGAGTTTAGATTTGGTTTTGAATATTCTAGGTTTAAAAAATTTCCAATTAGAGCTGGTTTAGTTTATTCTGAGTCTATTTTGACTGATCCTAAAACAACAATTACATTAGGTACTGGCAAGAAGTTTGGAAAGTTTGTTACGCTTGATTTAGCTCTTGATTATTCTACGGTAAATTATAACTATTATGATTTATTTCCAGAACAAGATATTTTTAATATGAGTTGTGAATTAGTAGAATGCGATAAGGTGACCGAAAATAAACTTAATATTTTAACAACAATGAAAGTGAACTTCTAAATGAGAAAAATAATTTTATGCCTTGCTCTCCAATTTATTATTGCTGATAAACTTCCTAATGATGTTAGATGGGTAAGGGAATCTAATGAATATAAATCGCTGTGTTATCAAATCTATGCAAATGCAACAACTAATCTTAATCAGCTTGCTGCAGCTAATCCATATTCATTAAATAATAAAGATTTATCAAATTATGCTATTGTTATGGATTTAGATGAAACAGTCTTAGATAATTCTCAATATCAAGTCGAATTGTTAGATAAAAATGAATCTTTTAATATGACATCTTGGGCAAAATGGGTGAACAGAGAAGAAGCAAAATTAGTTCCTGGAGCTAAAGAATATATTGATGTAGTAAGATCATATGGTATCCAATTAATTTTTATTAGTAATAGAATGGATGAGCGTTTAAATGCTACAATTAATAATATGAAAATATTGGATATTTATTCTGACTCTGATATTTTTTTGTTGAGAAAAGATAAAAAAGATAAAAAAACTGTAAGAAGAAATGAAATATATAATTCTACAGGTAGAATGTCAAATTATAATAAATACACTGTAATTCAATATTTAGGAGATGCTATGGGAGATTTTCCTTCATATGATTCTAAACAGTTTAGCATAGATCAGTATATATTCCCTAATCCAATGTACGGCAAATGGTAAACAAATATTTTAGTAATAAAGTATTATTGCTTTGTTTATTTAGTTTGTTGCTTCCAATTAAATCTTTTGAATCAATAAATGTAATTACAACAAATGATATTCATGGAGT
>CEVN01068748.1_pt1 | contig 10244 bp, 10 predicted proteins | sample 427041 | NCBI WGS metagenome assembly CEVN01 (sample SAMEA2623463, study PRJEB7988) | marine metagenome | biome: marine biome (ENVO:00000447); feature: surface water layer (ENVO:00002042); material: "saline water (ENVO:00002010), including plankton (ENVO:xxxxxxxx)" | depth 5 m
TAGTAGAAATCGGACTGAGAATTTTAAGCGCTGCACTGTCGAATTGGAAAGACAAGAAGGTGAAGGATCACTTAGAGACGAGCAAGGTAATTTACTGCCTCGATTCAAAGTTAAAGTTTGGAATGGCCGAACACAGATTTCAATCCATGTTAGAGCTACCTCACGGGCAAGGTGGGTATTTGACCAACCTACTAGAGCAGGATTTGTTAGCCATTTAACCTACAATGAATACCCTCTTGAGGTCGAAAAGATTGCAATTCTTGATGAGCAAGGATTGCGTTCTGTAGATGATTATGAATGGATTAGAGGAAATGCGGAACACGCATGGGGAATTCTCAATTAATCCCATTCAATTTACGAAGGCTTACGCCGCACCGTTCATAACCGGTATCAGAGTGAGACATAACCCGAGGAATAGATATGAGTGCAGACGAGGTAATTACACAAGCGGCTCAACTGATTACTGGTGGAGACTACGGTGGAGCAATGGGAGTATTCGAACAATACATCGAATCCAACCCTGATGACCCAGCAGGTTATCACGGATGGGCAGAAGCGGCACTTTTCGACATCCAAGAAAATGGTAATCTCGACGATAAAGGAAATGACAGAATCAATGAGGGTCAAATTAATGCATACTTTAGAAGAGCTGCAAATATGGCTCCGGACAATGCGGATTATAATGCTGCATACGCCAATGCACTTGTTGAATTCGATCGTATTCCGATGGCGGTTAGACAATTACACAAGTTAGTTGAAATCGGTAAAGCTTCAGATGATACTGACGTATCGTTTCACCTCTATGAGGCTGCTCGTGGGTTAATCGATGCGATTGACCTGAAGACGAACTTCGATAGAAGTGCCCCTATCGCAAGACAGTATATTTCAGAAGCAGTAACCTTTGCATTATTGGGTCTAGGATTTACATCTGCAGAAGAAGCAGTTGAATACCTCGGCCTAAATGAGTGAAGAGGGTTAATTGTGACCAGCGACCTCTTCATGGTCGCATTCGGGTACCATGGGGCCGAGTTCCATGGTTCTCAGATCCAACCAGACGTCCGTACGGTTCAAGGAGAAATTAAAATCGCCTTGGAAAAGTTAGGATGGTGGTCAGATAATTGTCTAGAGATATCTAGTAGAACTGATTCAGGAGTCAGTGTAAGGATGAATTTGGCAACAATATCTATTCCAATTGAAATTGCAAATAGTATTACAGAATCTACCTTCATCTCTGCTCTTAACGACCATTCTCCCGATGACATAGTATTTTGGAAGGCCGATAGAGTTCCAAATGGAACAAGGTCAAGATTAGCCGAAAAGAGGCTCTATATGTATCGTTGTGAAATGATAAAGCGCTGGCCTGAGAATGTGAATTTCGCTGAATTTAAAGAAGCCTGTGAAGTCTTCGTAGGGCATCATGACTTCAGCAATTTCTGTAGAGTTGATCCAGATAGGAGTCCGATAAGGTCGATTGAATCTTGTCAGCCCTGGCTCGATGCTGACAACCGGGTTGTTGGTTTTTCAGTTGTTGCAGAGTCATTTCTTTGGAATCAAATACGTCGAATTGCTTCGGCATTACAACAATTTGCAAATAATGACATCCAACTAATTGATATCAAGCAGGCATTAGAAAATCCCAAGCAAGCATCAGACCTTGGTCTAGCATCTGCCGATGGACTTCTACTTTGGGAAATTAGCCACCCTGATTTTTCATACAAATTTCAAAACTCAATGATTAATCATGACATGAGCCGTCCTCCCAAGGGGAAAAGAACCCACAAACAGTGGCTTAATCTAGCTAGGATGGAAAATAGTTCGATGTTGGAAAGAGAATGGTTAGCCCTCATCCAAGCCGCAAGGTGACAATGTCACCATCTGAACAAGACAATACTTCTCTCAAAAACGAACTGGAAATCACCTCAGCGGTTTCTGTGTGCCTAGTCAAGTCCGGAATTAGAATAGCGCATCTAATCCATTTTTCTCCATTTGATGTGATACTGGCAGGGAATGCAGTTGCCCCACCGAAAGAGCGTCCATCCCTTTCAAAACCAGCAATTCTAATCGACTCTATTTTGGTAGTCGTTTCGCCTTTTTCTAAACCGGCCTCAATTCTTAACTCACGATATTTATCTATATCTTTTTCTTCAACATCTACATTGAGAGTACCCGGCCATGCTCCTGCCCCAAGTACTGATTTGAATTGCTCTTGATAGTGGGTCTGAGCCATGAATACATGGGCTCTTCCCAATCCACTCGCCACTGTCCCAGACAGGCGCATACCCTTCCGTTGACCCCATTACAAATAAGCATCAGTATTTGACCCTACAATTCGATGCTCCAGGCTCTTTTACCCACCGTAAGTCCAGCAGCCTTGATTGCTTGTGACTGAGCGCTATTTGAGTTATTGAGTGGATTAGTGTGGTTTAGGTGTATGAGAATTATTTCTGGACCTTCATTTTCCGATTCTTGTAATCTTGAAAGAGTATCCTCAACAGTTGGATGCGGTACCTTTGTTATATCACGACCTGGTAGTTCTTCACCATTCCAGAAAGTAGCATCAAGTAATACATGAGTCAGATTCATAGAACCAAACCAATCATGAGGATTGGAATAGCCTACTGAGCCTAAAGTATCATCCCAATCATCGTGATCGGGGAGAAATAGTACTCTACTTTTTTCACCCGAAATCAAAATCGCATGGGTATCTGAAACATCGTCTCTATGAGGTACTGGGATGAATTCGAACCTAACTCCATCCTTTTCGAAAATAGGTGGATTCACTGAATCAGATTCAACTTTAGAAAACGGTTGCATTAAATTTCTAGTTGTCAAAATTGAAGCCACCGAATCGCTAGAAACAAGAGTGATGTCTGTACATCCCATAGCTTCTTTACCAAATTGCCCAATTCCTTCAATATGACCCAAGTGGGCATGAGTAAGTAGGACTGAATCAGGTCTTACTGGTTTTTCCAATCCACAAGCATTCGCCCAAATGTTCAATTGTTCAGGAAGTGCTCTACTAACTTCAATGAGATGCATCCCTCCAGAATTATCTCTAACTCCCAAAGAGACAGGAAATCTGCTTTTTTCTGGGTTCTCAAATGCTGCACTACAATTCTGGCAGCCACAGCCTGCTTGAGGAATGCCTCCGTCCTGAGCAGTCCCCAAAATGGTCAGAGTAGCGGTGAAGGTTTCCACAGACTGTGAGATAAGGCAGCGTTGAAAGACTCGTCGATGAAGCTAGTCTGCTGTTCCGATTATATCATCAAGGTTAACGACATGTCAGGCATGTGAGCGGAGACACCTCTTGGATGAAGAAGCGATTCGATGACCTCAAAGGTCAAGGTTTGGAATGGAATCCTCCTACCCTACAATCAGCAAACCAGCCACGTGTAACCATGGATGGTCGTTCCACTATCATGCTCTCGGCAAATAATTATCTTAATCTTACAAATCATCCAAGAGTTGTTCAAGCAATGATTGATGCTACGAAAAAGTATGGTGCAGGAAGTGGTTCAGTTAGAGCGATTGCTGGAACAATGGATATTCATCTAGAAGCCGAATCAAAGGTAGCGGAATTTAAGCAAGTTGAAGCCTCCTTGATTTATTCTGCAGGGTATACTGCTAATGTTGGTCTTATTCCCTCATTAGTTCAAGGAAAACAAGATGTAATCATCAGCGACGAGTTGAATCACGGGTCAATAATTGATGGAGTTCGATTAACAAAAGCGCAGCGGGCGGTTTACTCACACAATGATATGAATGCTCTAGAAATGGTATTGAATGATTATTCTGATTCTGATAGAAAATTGATTATCACAGATGGAGTATTTTCGATGGACGGAGACATAGCCCCATTGGACGAAATTTCATCTTTGGCAGAAGAGCATGGAGCTATGGTTTACGTTGACGATTGCCATGGAGAAGGAGTTCTAGGTGAAGGAGGTGCGGGAATCGTTGATCACTTCAAATTGCAGGGTAAAGTCGATTTTGAAGTAGGTTCATTTTCGAAAGCGTTAGGGGTTCAAGGAGGAATCGTAGCAGGTTCAGAAGAAGTTCGAACTCACGCGCTAAATCATTCTCGCTCCTGGTTGTTATCAGGAAGTCAACCTCCCGGTGTTGCAGCGGCACAAAAAGCCGCGGTTGAAGTATTAATGAATGAGCCAGAACATCATGCAAAACTTTGGGAAAATACAAATTATTTCAAGAAAGAATTGGAGTCACTCGGATTTGATACAGGGGTGTCTGAAACTCCAATAATACCTGTAATGTGTGGTGATTCCTCAGTTGCAAAAGGGCTTTCAAATGAAATGATGAATGATGGAGTTATGGCGGGGGCAATCGTGTTTCCGATGGTGGCAAAAGATAAGGCTCGTGTAAGAACTCAAATGTCTGCTGGTTTAACTCGTGAGGATTTAGATGAGGTTCTACTAATTTTCGAGTCCGCAGGAAATAAAGTCGGTCTAATTTGAGGTGAAAATATGGTTGAATCCTCTACTTTGGCGGCGCATGAGATAGATGCGATGATGAAGAGGATTCATGCAGTTCCAATCATTGAAACTTTACAGATGGAAATCCTAAGGCTAGATAAAGGTGAATGCGAAGGATTTGTCCCTAGGGCAAAGAAGTGGGACGGAATTTACGAGACTTTCCATGGAGGTTTACTAGCAACAATCGCGGACACTATTACCTGTTGGGCAATTTTAACTAAAATTGGCTCTGAAGCAAAAGTTGCTACCACTGACTTCAACATTCGATTCCTTAGACCTTGCAATTCAGGTGTAAGATGCGTTGCTAGAGTCATCAAAGCGGGAAAGACAATGAATTTATCAGAAGCACAGATTTTTGATTCTGATGATAAACTCGTAGCTGTTGCTCAGGTAAATTACATCAAATTGAATTAATTTCTATCAAATACCAGCCTCGGAGACAACCTCGTCTAGATCATCGTCTTCGATTCCATCAACAATAGGAGAATCCTCAGGTTCTATTGTAATCCTCATACCTTCAAATGGATCTAGCCCTCGGTCTATACGGTCCAACATTCTCCATCTTGGGGCGTAGGATAAATGGATATACAATGGTCCTGGGAGTAATGAAAGAAACCAACCTAGATTTTCAACAATCTCAGGAGTATTTCCAATCATTGACCAGGTCAGTAATAGAAGGCCGATGAATGGTATTGGAAACAAGTAGCGTCGTCGATTCTCTAGCCTAACTGGGGGTCGTTTAAACATCCCCGAAATAACTGTTGAAAAACCACCAAGACTTGCAGTCATAGCACAAAAAATGATGCTTATCGTACCCCACTCATTAGCTACTGTTTGCCAATCGGTGGAATCCAACCAACCAGCATAGGCGAATGGAACAATAAGAGTGAGGCTAGCTAGGAGTCCATACACAATACCAACAAAAACTGGATGACAAATTGTTAATGGATACTTGAGGAATAACTGGCTTAGAGATCCTCCTTCAAGCATCAGACGGTGTTCTTCGTCGAGACCCTCCAGTGCCTCACGCCAACCCGCCATCGGGCACGGGCACTAATCTTCTTGTAATACGGTTCCTGAAAAAACTTGATTTATTGTGTGTTTTTTGAACATTAGGCTATTTCTATAGTTACTGATGTTGTTTCCAAATTCCAATTTGGCTCATCACTTGCAGCATCACGAATGAAGGGTATCAAAGAAGTACGTAACTTAGAAACATCAACACCCCAAATTCCATGTTCTACACCTGATAACCTAACAAGAAGTTTTGAGGCCATATTTACAACTCCTCTGATTTTTTCTCTTTCGTAATTATACAATAAAGCGGCTATCTGGATAATGCCTTGCACGGCATCAGTTTCAACTCTTTTTCCTAGTGGTTTCAATGATTTCCAGAGGTCTTCCCAAGCCTCGTGAGCGTGCCAAAACTTCCCGTCATTGAATAAATTGCAACCTTCGATAAATAGGCTCTGTTGTGTTTCATTTAGCTCATCCCAAGCCATTAATCCGGGGTCGTGAGGTGTTTTTTCTCCCCTATACATCACGCTTCACTCCCTTACACCCACGGACGTAGAGATTATGACGGGTTCCCTGCCGAGAGTAATCGATAGGAGAGGGATGGGATGACCGAAGACGACCCATTGTTTACAATTACTGAGGCACATCTTGACAGTGGTATGCGTGGAATTCCCGTAGGTACCTGCAAGACTTCATTTGTAGACCCAATAGAAGGAGTTCATTACGTAGGTTATCCCGTCGAAGATCTCGCTGATTTGGAAGAAGAAGATGTAGTGTACCTTTTGATGCACAAGCGATTACCAACTGAGGAAGAATCCGAAGCATTTCGGGCAGAGCTTGCACACAGAGCTATGGAAATGCCTACTGGGGCACTTAGAGTCTTGGAATCATTAACCCCGGGTAGTGGACACCCGATGGATTGGCTTTCAATGGGAATAATGGCTCTAGGCGCTGCTGATACTACCGGTGATGTGCGCACAGATTCGATGAATCTGATTGCTAGAATGCCTGAACTAATGGCGCGTATCTTCCTACTTAGAGGTGGAAATAAAGAGAAATTACAACCTAGTAGACCAGAATTAGGACTTGTTGAAAATTTCGTTCATATGTTGGGAATTACAGGGGAAGAGGCGAAGAAAATGAACCGTGTTTTACGCTTCTTCTTCATACTTCATCTCGACCATGGAGGAGGTAATCTTTCGACATTCACTGGAAAGGCAGTAGCAAGTGGCCGAGCATCGGTCTATGCATCAATAGCATCAGCGATGAATGCACTTTCAGGCCCGCTCCATGGCAGAGCGAATCAAGCCTGTCTAGAATTTGTACAAAGAATCGGTACTGATGACCCAGATGAGATTGAAGATTTTGTTCGCGCAGAACTAGCTGCGAAGCGCCCAATCTTCGGTTTTGGTCATGGAGTCCTTAGGGCTGAAGACCCAAGGGCAAGATTGCTTATTGGATTGGGCGCAGAGGTTTGTCCAGATGATGAAAATTATCGAATTGTAAAAACGCTAAGAGAGGTCGTCCCTCCAATACTGAAAGAGCATCCTAAAATAAAAAATCCATATCCTAATGTCGATTTAGGTAGCGGTTCTTTGTTACACGCAATTGGGTTCAGAAAGCCAGAGTATTACACAACTTTCTTTGGTTGGGCTAGGGTTGCAGGAATCTGCGCTCAAATTATGGATGAACGTAATGCAAGAGATGGTCGAGGAACGCCGATTTATCGTCCAAAATACATACCTCGAAACCAACCTCATCGAAGGTTAGACTAAGTCAATCAGTGATTTTCTCCTGAACCTCTATGACCAATTATTCTAGCACAACCCCAGGGCCTGCCCTCTTGCAAATCATTTGTCCAAGAATCAGGACTACCGGACCAATTCCACTTCTGTGCATCAGAAATAATCGATTGATTGCGAGGATTATCTGACATTTCATGCCACATTGGTAATGAGTTTTCAGCCTCAAGTAATAGGTCGGGTCTTTCCAATTCATCTGCATTGTTTAGCCTATCTCTCCATTCTTGATCTAATGGCTGACTAGCGGGTCGTGGCCATCTGATTTTTCCATTAGGAAGTGTGTGAATTGTTGGATCTATAAAATCAGAAATCAGTGTTATTCCGGCCTCTAACATAATGGGTTCCAGTTTCAACGGTGCAGGCCATACATGCAGGCCCATTTCTTGGCTAATACTAAACAGACGATTAAGCCCTTTTCCAGTCAAAGAGACAGGGGCTCCAGGATGAACAAATCTTTCCCACCCGTGCAAATAATGCAAGGCCATACCAACTACAGGCATGCCCTTTCGACGGCGATCTCTGACCAATCCTGACACTGTGTTTGAGATAAAATTAGGAGAGCCGATTAGTCGTTTCATTTTTCCTTTGCCCCAAGATCTCAAGTGGGGTGACAATTGAGTGTTAGGGAGGTTTGTTTGACTAATTTTTACTGCCTCTGAAATTTTTGGCGAAAATCCGTAAATCATAGTTGAACGCTTTGGTAAATCCAAGTCATCAAGAGAATTCTCTATTTTCGAAATCATTGTAGCAAGATGGTTAGCATGATCTGAAATTTTTGCAACTGGGTGTGGGACTTTTAATTCGATATTGACAGTCTTGGATGAGCTTTGCCAAAGTTTGGTAAATTCTGAACTTTTCAGTAAATCATCGAATCTATCTACGCCCATTTTGCGAATTTCTTGACTTTCCAGAAGTTCAGGAGATCGTTCCTTCTTTGGTGAATTTCCTGCAAATAATTCATCGTGCCAGAGCATTAATTCTCCATCTGCGCTGAGTCTCAAGTCGAGTTCAACACCATCAACAAATCTCATACCATGCTCTAGGGCTTCAACAGAATTCTCAATTGGAGTCACCCATGTCGAGTGTGTTGACACATGTTGTCGAGTGCTTGGGGGGTATTGAATAAGCCCTCTTTGCCACTAGTTATGCCGCCCCAATGCTCATACCCCTATACATCGCCGCAAAAGTAGGTGAAGATATGTCAGAGACAGTAGAATTGGATAAACAATCAGACCCACAGGCAGTTCAAGGATACGCATTCTACGATTGGGGTAAGTCTGCTTTTGAGACTTCAGTAACAGTTGCAGTGTTGCCAGCATGGTATGCTTATCTTTTCCTGGAAGCAAATGGTCTGACAACTGAAATTGGTTCAATAGAAATGACAGGTGACGCCGTGTGGTCATTTTCAGTTGCAATAGGTACACTGTTGGTTGCAATAGTTAGTCCATCGTTAGGGGTAATCGCTGATCGTCGGAGAATCAAAATGTGGTGGTTAAGAATACTTACTTACGTTGGTGCAGGAGGTACTTTGTTGCTCGCCTTTGCACCTGTTTTACCCATTGACACTCAATGGCTTTGGCTGATGGTCTGTTTCATGCTTGCAAATATTGGTCTCAATGGTGCTGGAGTGTTTTACAATGCTTTACTACCCCACATGGGTGGTGATGATGAAATGGATAGGATATCCAATCTCGCATTTGCTTATGGCTACGCGGGAGGAGGTATACTTTTGATAGTCCACCTTGGAATGGTGCTATTATTGTCCGGTGACTGGATAATCCCCTTTGTTATGGCTTCCTCTGCTGCTTGGTGGTATGGTTTTGCCTTACTGACATTCAAATGGGTACCCGAGCCTCCAATTAAAGATGAAATGGATGCTCTTGGCTTTAGGGAGTCAGCAGGCTTGGCATTGAAAGAAATACGTAAGACGATTTCAGAGGTACATAAGTTCCGTACTTTGTTCATTTACATGCTTGCATATTTCTTCTTTATTGATGGAATCAACAGTGTAACAGCACTAGGTGGAATCTTCGGAACAACAGTACTAGGAGTAACAACTGTTGGACTGATTGGTACAATAGTTTTGATTCAATTAGTCGGTGCTCCATCTGCTATTGGATTTACTGTTCTCGCAAAGAAGTTAGGGACGAAGTCAGCACTAAATTTGGCATTGGTAGGATGGGTAGTGTTATGCTTCGCAGCACTTTCTTTTGCTCCCTTGGAGTATTCAAAACATTCAGACTACCAAGTGCAGATTGAGGAAATCGATGGGGAATGGCATTACACACCACACTCTGGCCTCGCTGGAACTCCTATTGCTGTTGAAGAAGGGGGCGACGAGCAACTATGGGCTGCAGAGATACTATCCACTTACGGCATAGCAATCATAGACGATAATTACAAAGATTCTGTAATTTACAAATGGGCTGGTTTTGATGAAAATGATACATCAGTTACTTTGAATCTAGGAACTATTGACGCCGCATCACTTGAATCACTAATGGCTTCCTTCGAGGACACAAGGTTCTCAATAAGTCAAAAAGGAGGGGTAAGCATTGTGGGTATTGATCATCCGACTAACCTTGGTGATGGAAAATTAGACTTCATCCCTGAGGCAGTTAGGAGCAATCTATGGGAGCCTTTGGGACTAAATGTCACGATACAATTTGCAATCCTTGGAACTGCAATGGGTACACTACTAGGGGGCTCTCAAGGACTCGCTAGAAGCCTTTTTGGTCAGATGGTACCCGAGTCTAGAAGTGCAGAATTCTTTGGTTTCTTTGGTTTCTTTGGAAAGGTGGCTGCATTCATTGGTCCATTACTATACGGGCTTATGACAGTGATGTTTGATAGCAGAGTAGGGATACTTTCCATCGCGATGCTTATCCTAATTGGTGCAGTCATGATGAGATGGGTAGACGTAGATCAAGGTCGA
>CEVN01159907.1_pt1 | contig 10201 bp, 12 predicted proteins | sample 427041 | NCBI WGS metagenome assembly CEVN01 (sample SAMEA2623463, study PRJEB7988) | marine metagenome | biome: marine biome (ENVO:00000447); feature: surface water layer (ENVO:00002042); material: "saline water (ENVO:00002010), including plankton (ENVO:xxxxxxxx)" | depth 5 m
TATTCTATTTTTATCGTGGATGTTTTTAAAAGAAAAAATTACAAGATTAAGATTGATTGCAAGTATTTTTGCAATACTAGGCTTATTCTTAAGTAATTACTTTTAAAGCATAAATGGAATAATAGCTTTCCTTTCTTTTGGATAATTAGGAAAATTATTTTTATACCACGCATGATTAGAAAGAGATCTCGGGATTAGGTTCGCCATCGTCCAAATTACAAATATTAATGCTGGAAATGATAATGTCATGATATAGAAACCTAACCATTCAATAATTTCACCCAAATAATTAGGACATGAGATATACTTATATAAAAATCCATTGGGAACTTTATATCCTTCACCTTTCTTCTTAATCCGTATTAAAATATTGTCAGATTTGACGTTAATAATCACACCAATAATCAAGATGATACATCCAAAAATAAAATTCATACTATAAATATAATCTGAAGAATATGTAGCTATATTAACTAAATAATATCCATTTGTAAATCCATTTATAATATTAAAAAAGATAGCTGATAAAACAATAACTACGGGACAGGATGCGGTTTGAGTCTGCCTTAAAGGAAATAGAATACTTCTATTAAAATAATGAATATTCCATATTAGAAAAAAAATCCAAATAACAACCGGAAAGTCTCTATAACTAATTAGAAAAAAAATTGAAAAACATATAGGTGAAATAATTTCTTGTAACATCCAGCCCCATTTAAATGACATATTAGGGCCCCATGCTGTATTATTAAATTTTCCATATGGAGCTGTTATTTTTAATAGAATTAAAAATGTAATTACACCTAAAATCAACCAAGGAATTAGAATATTATTATATATTAAGTCTAGCATTAAAGCGCGTTAATAGATTTCAATTCGTTCGATTTTTTCTTCTATAGTTTGTTCGCCTTCTTTAGAAACATGGTAAGCATTCTTATCTTCATAAAATGATATTGCTGTGTGCAGCTTATTATCTTTATAGTGTACAGCCGCTCCATCCTCAATTGCTAAACAAGAAGATATTGTGTTTTGTTCTATAAATTTCAGAACTGATGGTCTTCTATTTTTTTCTCCATCATAGTGAGGACAACAGCAGCCCTCTAAGACATCCATACAATCCATTACTCGTAATCCGTGAGCCCAAGAATCAGTTACTCCTTGGTTAAACCAGCATATAGCTCCTGCACTTACTCCTGCTAATATTTTCCCAGATTGATATGCCTTAATTAAAATTTTATCTAAACCCCATTCACGAAATACAGCGAGCATGCTTTTTGTATTACCTCCGCCAATATATATAATATCAGCATAGTCTACAATTTTCTGCAAATCATGCGTCTTCTGAAATAAACTTACATTATTAGGAGTGCAATTGAACCTTGAGAATGCTTTATAATAATTCAAAATATATTGTTTATCTTCCGCGCTTGCTGTTGGGAAAAAAGCTATTTTTGGTTTTTTAGTATTAGCTAATTTCAAAATATACTCTTCAATAACAGGCTTATTAGGATTCCTGCCAAACCCGCCACCACCAATTGCTACTATTTGACCATAACTATTCATTTTAATTGTATCCTCTTTGAATTTGATATAATTGTTTAAGTTTATGTAACATATTTTGCAAATTAATATCATGTCATCAAACAAAAAAGAGCTGAATTTTATTGTGGTAACCGGTCCTACTGCAACGGGTAAAACAAAAGTTGCAGTTAATATAGCATACCAATTTAATGGTGAGATTATTTCTGCAGATTCAAGGCAAATATACAGGGAAATGGATATCGGGACAGGCAAAGATTTAAATGAATATAATATTAATAATTCTGAGATCCCTTATCATTTAATTGATATTTTAGACCCAATAGAAAATTATAGTGTATACCAATTTCAAAGAGATTTTTTATCTATGTACAATGATATAATAGAAAGGAATAAACTCCCTATCTTATGTGGAGGTACAGGACTTTACATTGAGTCTATTCTGCTAAAATATAAACTAGAAAATGCTCCAGGACCAAATCAAAAACTAAGACAAGATTTACAAAATAAATCTATGGAAGAACTGTTAGAATTACTAAAGGATATATCTCCTCAAAATTATGATGAACCTTCAAAAAAAGACACGAAAAACAGAATTATTAGAGTCCTTGAAATTGAATTGAATAAAATACCTAATCAACCTGATATATTTATTAATCAAGAAATTGATAATTTCTTAGTAATTGGGATACAACAAGAAAGACAAAATAATAGAGATTTAATTAAAAAAAGATTAATTGAACGAATGAATGCTGGCCTAATTGATGAGGTTGAAAAGTTATTAGAAAATGGATTGCCTGAATCAAGGTTAGACTACTTTGGATTAGAGTATAAGTTTGTAGGAGCATATCTTAAAAATGAACTTACAAAAGATGAACTAACTGATAAACTTCATATTGCTATTTGCCAATTTGCAAAAAGGCAGATGAGCTGGTTTAGACGAATGGAAAAAAGAGGAATAAAAATTAATTGGGTCAATCCTGCTGATAAAGATCATATCACCAGTTTAATAAAAAATGCAATTTGAAAAACGTTTAGCAAAGTATGTTAGAAAAAAAGCAGAAAAAAAATGGGTATTAAATCAGAAACCTCCAAAAGATTATTATCAAACATTTATTGTAATACCTGCAAAAGCTGAATCAGATGACTTGCCTCACTTGCTCAAGAGTATATCTAAACAAGATAAAAAAAATCTTAAACAATGTTTAGTTGTAATTGTTTTCAATAGGTCAGATGAAGATTCGTATGATATCTATAATAATAATGTTGAATCTATAAACTATATAAATACTAGTAGCTTTAATTTTGATATTTGTTATGTAGACGCAAATAGCAAGCAAACCCTACTTCCTAAAAAACATGCAGGTGTGGGGCTAGCAAGAAAGATAGGAGTAGACTTAATCCTTCAATATGCGCTTGAAGATAGTATTATATGTTATACAGACGCTGACACTATTCTTTCAGGTAATTATTTAAAAATAATTAAAAAATATTATAATAAAAATAATTGTGGTTGTGCGATTCTATCTTTTCAACACCAAAAAAGTACAGATTCTATAATTGAAAAAAATATACGACTTTATGAAAAATTTTTATCTAAGACCGCTCAAGATTTAAAGCGTGCCGGATCTCCGTATGGCTATATTTCATTGGGCTCAGCTATGACATGTACTGCATCTGCATATATTGCTGTTGGGGGAATGAACAGATTAAAGGCAACCGAAGATTTTTATTTTTTACAAGAACTGACTAAACATTTTGGGTATATGAATTGCATAAAAGATATAATAGTTTTTCCTTCCTCACGTATTTCATCAAGAGTTTATCTAGGGACAGGGCATAGAATGCAAGAAATACAAAAAGGAAATACAATTAATGAATTATATTTTTTAGATACTGCTTTTATAAATTTGAAAAAATTTCTTAAAATTATAGAAAATAGCTATCCCCTAAATATTAAAGAATTACTACAAGAAACCAGCCACATATCAGAGTTAAATGATTTTTTAATTAGTAATGAAATAGAAAAAATTTGGGAGAGCTTAATAAAGAATGTTGACTATAATAAATATATTGCACAATTTCATAGGTGGTTTGATGGATTAAAAACTATTAAATTTCTAAAGTATTTTTCAAATTAATGGTAATGAAAAAGATAAAATATATAGATGGAATTAGATTTTACCGAGCTATTGTTGTCGGAATCAATAAATTAATATCCCATCAAGATTACTTAAATCAAATTAATGTCTTTCCTGTTCCAGATGGAGATACTGGGACAAATATGGCATTTACTGTGAGTGAAATTTTAGAGGGGACATCAGGAACCGTATCTTCAAATATTGGAGAAATGACTCAGACCGTTGCAGATCTAGCTCTCGATGGAGCACGCGGAAATTCAGGAGCAATACTTGCACAGTTTTTTATTGGACTTTCTGAAGGCTTGGAAGGTAAAAATAAAATGTCTGTAAACGATTTTTCTAATGCGTTTCAAAAAGCCTCCGATAATGCCTGGTCTGCTCTATCAAACCCGCAAGAGGGAACAATATTAACGATATTTAAAGATCTTTCAAGTTTTTTAAGTGATTACACATCAGATCCTAATAACGATGATTTTCTGCCATTAATGAATCAATGCTTAGAAAAAGCTCAAGAATCGTTGGATAGCACGCCTGAAAAAATGAAATTATTAAAGAAGGCTGGGGTTGTAGATGCTGGAGCACAGGGATTTGTTGATTTACTTAAAGGAATTAATGAATTTATTCAATCTGGGAAAATTAAAGAATTAAGTGTAGTTATTAATACCCCAAAAGAATTAGAGGAAATTGAAAATAACCATGATTATTCTAACCTAACATATCAATTTTGTACTGAATGTATACTAGAAGGTGATAATTTAAATAAAGAGGAAATTAAAGCTAAATTAATGACGATTGGAGATAGTCTTGTACTTGCTGGGTCTAACAAGAAAGCTAAAATTCATATCCACGTTAATAAACCTCATGAACTTTTTGAAATATGCAATCAGTACGGCTTAACAAAAAATCATAAAGCAGATGATATGTTTAAACAGCAACAATTAGTACAAGCAGATAAATCAAATAAAATTGCCCTAGTAGTTGACTCTGGAGCTGATTTTAATACTGAAAAATATTTTGATATTTTTACAGTCCCTGTACGTTATAGCTTTGGAAAGCAAGACTATATAGATAAGGTTTCTCAATCTGTAGATGATTTCTACAATGAGCTAAAAAATAATCCAATTCATCCAAAAACATCTCAACCAACACCTGGAGATTTTAGGCGGCAGTATCAATATTTAAACTCATATTATAAATCAATTATCTCCATACATATACCAAAAAAACTTAGCGGAACATATCAATCTGCTGTAACTGCTGCTAAAAATACAACTGGAGCAAATATATCAGTAGTTGATGGAAATAGTATGTCAGTTGGCTTAGGACTAGTAATACAAAAAGTTGCCAGCATTATGGAAGAAGGGTTAAATCATGATGAAATAATTTCTAAAGTAGAAGATGTTATAAAAGATACTGAAGTATTTACAGCAGTCCGCGATCTAAGCTACTCTGTAAAAGGTGGAAGAGTCCCAAAAATAATTAAAACCATATCTAATATTTTTAACTTTAAGCCAATCTTATCTATCAATAAAGACGGTTTAATCAAACCTTCAGATATTTATTTTGGTAAAAAGAATATACCTGAAAAAATCTTTAAAAAGATTCTTAAAAAAATAGACCAAACGTTTAAATATAAAATTGCAATAGGGCATGCACTTTGCAAAGATGATGGGGAAAAATTAAAATCATTATTTGAAAGCAGGCCAGACTTATTTCAAAAAGTTGAACTATTGGAAATTGGAGGAGCCCTGGGAGTTCATACAGGACCAGGATCTCTTAGTGTGGCATTTCAAAAAATAAATGATTAGCCCTGAACAAAAAATATTTCTAATTATACTATCCTATCTCTTAGGATCTATATCAACAAGTATTATTATTTGCCGATTAAAAAAAGTTGATATTACAAGTATTGGAAGTGGAAATGCTGGTGCAACAAATACGGTTAGGGCATTAGGTAAAAAATACGGAGCAATTGTTCTTGTATTAGATATACTCAAAGGCCTAATCCCAACTCTCATCGCTAAATTGCTATCTCCTAATTCATTGATATTGCCTATATGCTGCTCTTTCGCTGTGGTTGCAGGACACGTTTTTCCAATATATTTCAATTTTAAAGGAGGAAAAGGTGCGGCTACAATTATTGGAACAATTTGCGTTATATTTCCTCTAGGCGCATTAATATGTTTTATAACCTGGATTAGTACTCTAATACTATCAGGTTATGTTGGTTTAGCAACCGTAATTGCCGCATTAATATTCCCCATATCAATATTAGTATTTGCTAATATGAATCTGCTATTTTTTGGTATTGCAGCAATGTTATTTATACTAATAGCACACTACCAAAATATTATTCGATTAGTTCAAGGCAAAGAAAATAGATTTGAAAAAATTCATATTTTTAATCCAAATTCAATATTTAGAAAAAATAATACTTAAATGCTAAATATTCTGACTCACCCTAATTAAAAATTACTAAAGCACAAAATCCTTAATATCAGCAACCAGTAGCGGCGCATAATGTTTCTCATCTAACGTCTAAAAAATAAAAAAATAAACGGAAGACAAACAATATACATGAGAATACCATATACTCCTGATGGAAGGCTTAGAATAGATAACCCCTCAGCTTGATTTAGTATTATATTCCCTATTGTAATTCCCAGAGTTGCGTTCTGAATCCCAGACTCTACAGAAATTGTAATAGATTGAGATTCATTAATCCCGAATAATTTAGGACTATAATAACCAATAAATAACATTAGCATTATTAATACAATAATAGCGGGGCCTAACAGGTGTATATTACTAATAAATGCATTCCACTCACTTACCAAGGCTCCTAAAACAATTACTATAAATAATATTGTTGCAATTTTATTGGCAAACGGAGAAAATGAATAAGAAATATGCTGATGTCTAGTATTTATATATAAACCAATTAAAACAGGAACCGTAGTCATTGCAAACATAATTAATCCTAAATCTAAAATATTAATTTCTGGTGCATTAGAACTCATAAAATGTACGGTAGAAAATCCTATCACTAAAGGAAGTGTTAAAACAGTTATAATACTAACAATTGCTGTATATGATATTGATAGAGCGGTATCCCCTTTTGCAAATTTAGTGACAATATTTGATGTAACTCCTCCAGGACAACATGCTAAAATCATCATTCCTACAGCCATTTCATTTGATAAACCAAAAATAGTAATAACACAAAATGCTACTAGCGGAAGTATCAGCATTTGATTGATAATACCTATAAAGAAAGCCTTTGGATTTTTAATAATATTTTTAAAATCATCAAAAGTTAATCCAAGACCTAATGAAAACATTATAAAAATGAGTGAAATAGGCAGTAGAATATCAACAATCATTTAATGAAAACTCCTTTAGAAATTTATTGTAATAAAAAAGCCTTCACTAAGGAAGGCTCTTTTATTTTTCATCAATTTAAAGTATGGTGCTTACTTCTTACCTCTTGCCATTTTAGCTTTAGATACATCACCATCTTTATCAATAAAGTATAACCAACCAGATTCTCTAGTTACGCCACATTTTGAAACTACTTCAGCGCTACCACCTTTATCAGCACCTCTTGCCATTTTAGATCTAGCAACATCACCATTTTTATCAAGATAGTATAAGTAACCTTTTTCTTTTGATACACCTGTTGTTTTTACTTTTTCTGCCATAATTCTTCTCCTCTTAATAATCTTAGATTATTAATTTATTTTAAGATTTTATAAAACTAACCCCTAATTCTATCAATTCTCGTCGAGAAAAGCAAGCTTTTTCTCATTTTTTTCTATTTTTTTCAAAATGCGCCATCACTTCGATAAAATCATTTTTAGAATTACACTGAAAAAATTTAGAATTTTTGACATTAAATGAAAGGGCTTCATACCTGGAAAAACCATAGTGATGCCCTGGATAAACAATGGTTTCATGAGGAAGTTTTAGAATAATATTGTATATACTATTATACAAATCTCCGATATCACTCCCTTGACTAACAGTCCTTCCTGTACGTCCAATAAAAACAGTATCTCCTGTAAAAATTATTTCATTCTGTTTATCCCAATAACAAATACTATCAGAAAAATGTCCTGGAGTATATAGAGCTGTTATTAATGAGTTCCCTATTGAAATAACCTGATTATGCTCCAAACCAATATACTTTTTTTTAAAATCATTTACTGGCTTAGAGTAGCAGTAAATATTCAATAAAGGATACTGATCTATAAAATCATATAAATATCTAATATGATCATGATGAGTGTGTGTAATTAAAATTTTTTCTAAAATCAGATCTTCTGATTCTATGAATTCAAGAATCTGTAAAGGTTCAACTGCAGGGTCTATTATAGATGCTAAACGAGTTTCATCGCACCAAATCAGATACGATAGATTCTTATCAAAGCCCCCTAAGAATGATTTAACTTGCATTATACTTATCAAATTGATAAAAGAATTTTAACATTCTAAAAGCTTCCTTTGCTTTGAATAAGATACTGGATCTTCCAGATAATCCCTTATGTCCAAATAGATATGAAACTAGAAGGTTAGAGTCTGGAATTAACTGATTAAGCTGTACTGACTCAGTAAATGGAATCATATTATCATTAGCTCCATGAAAAATAAATGTTTTTAAATTGACTTGCTTGCAAATGGGCTTGCATGATAAATCTGTTATATATTCTGATTTATCAATCATAACTTGGTCAACAAGTGATTGAACTTCTGGAATAATTTTACCAGATATAATTGAATTAGCAATTTTATATTCAGGATCATTTAATAATTTTAATTGCCTAAGAGATTCGTCTTTTTCATTATTTATTCTAAGCTGAATAATCCTTTTAATATTATTTTTATCAAATCCAAAATCAATATCATCAATAAAATGATGAAAAAAAACTGTCAATCCCCAATCGTGAGGTTCAATTTTGCTTAGTTCTCCATTATATTCAAATTCGCCCTTTGTAATAAATTTTAAAATCGTATCAGCATTGCAACCTGCACCATATAAAAGTATGGATTTAGGAGGATTTTTTTCCATCTTAGAATCTAAAGAAGCCTTTAGCAGCATGCCGCCACCATAACTAATTCCTACAGCTGTAATATATCTAGAATTTACATCATCTCGCGATTCAATTAATGAATATATATAAGTCATCCAGTCTACATTATTATTTGATATATCAAGTTGCATTAATGGAGGAATTCTTGGGACAAATACATTATATCCAAATTGAGTAAGAGCTTTAGCTAAAAAATTAAGAGACTTATGTTTCTCGCCATCTGGGGATGCTCCTAAAAATATAATAATGGTTTTATGCGTATATTTTTTAGAATAATAAATTCTCATAGGAACTTGATTGTTGTCAATTCCCAAATACTGCTCTTCTTTAAAGGTGTAATTTTTTTTAGAAATTTTCCCTTTTTTAAAAATCAGAGATATAATAGCTAAAAAGAATTTCATTACTTATTTGAAGGATAATTAAGAGGCTCTTTAAGAGTTGGCTGAGGAGTCCCTAGGCCATGGTCTCTTACTAATTCTCCTCCCGAAATAGCAGATCGCATCACAAAAAATATTAGTACTGATATTAATATTATTTTTATATATTGATAATTCTTTGAATCTTTTGATTTTAAATATAGGAATAGCCAAATAAAAAATATTACAATTGAAGACCACATAACAATATTACCTGCTCTTTCATGCCCTTCAATTTTATTTTTTAATTTATCACCTACATAAGCTTGATTACTATCATCAGGGATAGCTATTCCCTGATATTGATTGACATAGTTAATAGCTTCTTCATACTCAGTTTGCCCAGATAGCATTGCAAGAAAAGATAAAACGGTCCCAAAAAATAAAATAATTAACGAAACTATCGAATGTATTTTATTTGTAAACAATCGCATTAATTCTAAAATTAAAACTAGAATAAAGAAAGCAATCGGAAAGTGAACAAAAAAGGGATGTAAATCGCCAAAACTCATAATTATATAATTAAGGGCACCCTATAACACCTTCTGATTCTTCAGATGTTTTATTTGAAAAATCATCTAAATAAACAGATTGATTGCCTGTTTGATCTTTTGCTTGAAAATAACCACCATTATCATTCGAACTAATATTAATCTTAGTATTGCCCTCTTGATCTTTTAAAGTTAAAATTCCACGATTACTTTGACCTACTCCAAGATAAGATACCAATTCTCCATCTGAGTTTTTAATAATGATATACCCACTTTCATTATCTCCCTGATCAATTATTTCAATTGAACTTACTTTTAAATGTTTTGGCATAAATAACCCACCTGTAAATAAGAAGAAAGCCATTGTAAAAATAATCCCCATAAAAAAACTCTTTAAATTAATTTTCATATACATCTCCTTTTCAATATTGAAAAATACACTGAAAAATTAAAAAGGCCCAGTCAAAAAGACTGGGCCTTTGTAGCCCGTAGGAGAATCGAACTCCTGTTGCAGAGATGAAAAC
>CEVN01083269.1_pt1 | contig 10188 bp, 13 predicted proteins | sample 427041 | NCBI WGS metagenome assembly CEVN01 (sample SAMEA2623463, study PRJEB7988) | marine metagenome | biome: marine biome (ENVO:00000447); feature: surface water layer (ENVO:00002042); material: "saline water (ENVO:00002010), including plankton (ENVO:xxxxxxxx)" | depth 5 m
AAAAGTGGCTTACCACTAATTGGAAGTGGTGATGAAGACGGTTTTGGGAAATTTCAAGCTGGATCTATTGAAAGTTCGAACACGGACGTTTCAAATGAACTAACTAATATGATTAAAGCTCAGCAGTTATTTAGTGGCGCTTCAAGATTGCTGCAAGCAGAAGTCGAAATGGTTAGAAGTGTTATGAAATAATATTATCTGATTGGAAGTATCCAAGAGATGTCTTCTATCTTTGCTTTAATACTATCTCTAATTGTCAACACTCCTTGATTATCAACTTGAAGATATTTATTTAAAAGTAAAATTAGCTGTAAAGGTCTATCAACATTATTCTTTAGTGCATTTTGTACTTGATCAAATAAAACAGGAGGCACTGATAAGTCTACGTTCATTACAGGTCTTTCAGAAGATATTAATATTTCTCCTTTTATAATATTCGCATCTGGTCTCATGATAACATTACAATTTCCTCTTGCAATATTTACTAGCCCACATGATAAGTGCAGTTCCCTTCTATTTTCAAAACCAATAAGCTTTAAATCAGCGGAAAATACAGAGATATTTATAGTGCTCATTTTATAATTTTTAGGCATAAATAAATTAATTTATTTTTTTAATAAATTCTCTTAACCTAGATATAGCACTCTTCTTAATTTGAGAAACTCTTCCAGTAGTAATATCTAAAACTTCAGCTATTTCATAAACATTAAGCTCCTCAACATAGTAAAGCTGTACCAACATTGCCTCTCTTTCAGGAAGTGTTTTAAGAGCTTCAACTAAGTTGTCTCTCAATTCAGTTTCAGATAATTCATCTTCAGGACTTTGATCATTTGAAGCAAACCAAATTGAAAACTCATCATAAACACTATCTAAGGATTGATGAGTATTAGCCGCAAATGCTTGTTCCCAATTATCTAACTCAAATGCTTCTATACCCATGTCTTCTGCTATTTCACTATTTGAAGGTGTTCTTTGAAGTTTCTTTGATAACTTTTCAATAGTTGTATTATATTTTTGTTGCATTTGAATAGTTGTTCTACAAAGATTAGAATTTCTTCTTAGATGATCTACAATTTCACCTCTAATTCTAATTCCTGCATAACTAGCAAAAGACACACCTTCTTTAATTACATAATTTTGCGCAGCAGTAACAAGCCCATACATCCCAATTTGAATTAGATCTTCAATTTCAACAGCTGACTTAACTCTTCCATGCATGTGCCATGCAATTTTCCTTACAAGGCCCATATTATTTTCGATTAGCTGATTAATATTTGTGGAATTATCAGAGTATCCCTTAATATCCATAATAAGAATTATATATGTTCATCAAAAAAACAAATACCCTTTTTATCATTTCTTTGTGCTTTTAACATTACTCCAGCTAACTTTTGAAATGCAATACCTTCTTTTGACTTTCTATTATGTATCATAACAGGCTTTTTCATTATTACAGCCTGCTTCAACACCTTAGACATAGGTAAAAAGCCTGCATAATATGCCCTTGCATCTAAAAACTTGTGAACTAAATTTTTTGAGAACACATTAAAATTTTGTTTTGCTTCTAATTCACTTGAAGCTTTGTTTATGAATATAGAAAATTTCTTAACTCCTTTTTCTTGATTTAAAATTTTGATAAGTGAGTAAGCATCCATCATACTTGTTGGTTCACCCTCTAAAACAATTAATACTTGATCAGAAGCAGATACAAAATCAAGTGTACTATCTGCTCCACCTGCAGCGCAATCAACAACAAGAATATCTGTTTCTGCTGAGAGTTCTTGCATACCCCTAATAACTTTATATCTATCTTTTTCTTGCGTATTTAAAATATCATTAACTGCTGTACCGCCAGCAATAAATTTTAGATTATAAGGAGCATCAATTATTAAATCTTTAACAATTGCGGTTCCATCTAAATAGTTAGCAATATTTAATTTAGGATTTATTCCTAAGAGAACATGTGAATTTGCCATCCCAAAATCGGCATCTAATAAAACCACTCTTTTTCCTGCTTGAGCTAAAGCCAAGGCAAGATTTACGGAAACTGTTGTTTTTCCTACTCCGCCTTTTCCGCTTGCTATTGCTAATGCTATTGCCATATTACATCCACTATAACTATTCTTTTTAGCAATTTTCTTTTAAATATTGAGTTATAATATTTTCACTCGATATTGCCAATGAACCAACAATATTATTTGTACCAGTAATAATTCCAATTTTTGAGTCTAATTCAGAAAGTTTAGAAAATTCTTCTGAACCTATTTCACATTCATCTAATTTTGTCAGAGCTATTATAGGTTTTAGTTGTTCAGTTGCTTTATTAAGACTATCAATAAGCTTATTACTACTCCCACCAGGCACAGTCATTATAACACAAACATTCTTATCCCCGTAAATTTTCCTAGATGATCTAATACTTTCAACGGATTGAGATAAATTTGTTGACACATCTATAATTGTTTTCTGAGTGTTAAGTTCATGTTCTGGCGCTTTACTTTTTGTAATGATTGATGTTTTTAAATTCAGCAACCTAGCGTATCCTCTTAAACTATCGCTTATATGACTATTACCATTATTAATTTCAGATAAAACAATTGAATTTGATTTAGATGTGTCAGCAAGCAAAGCTGCCAATTTAGCAACCAATGTTGTTTTACCACTTCCAGAAGGACCTATTATATAGAATATTTGCTTTTCTTTAAAATTTTCTATGTCATCTGGTACCAATGTTTTTGCCAAGGACCTTAAAAAAGAAACTCGACCGTTTTCAAAATCTTTTCCTAAAAAACTCTTCTCAAGTCTTTTTACAACTTTAGGGCTAAAACCAGATTGCCTAAATCTTAAAGCTGAGCTTGAAGCAACATTATCATTTAAGTTCTGAGGTTCAGTCACAACTACTCCTGATAACATATATTTTAGTTCCTGTATTTCAGATCTTAGTGCCGACAATTGTGCTGTACTTGCACCTTTATCATTATAAGCTTCTTCTAACTCTAAAGGCTTATCTTGATTTAAGATTTGATCATTCAACATTCTACTTTCAAAAATTTTTGAAAACTGTTGACTTGGTTTTAATCTCTTAGGAGTTGTTGAAACATTCTCAGTTGTAGCAGTCATGTGAACCTTGCCATCTTTATGTTTTGTTGAAAGAATTACGGCATCATCACCTAGTTTTGTTATAATATCATCCATTGCAGAAGAGGTGTCTTTTGCAATTACTGTTGTAGTTCTCATTTTATCCTCCATTACTCTTTTCCAATATCTTCGCCAATTGAGGCAATAATATTTATTTTCCTATTATCTGGTAGTTCAGTAAAACCCATCACAACAATATCTTCTATGTGTTGCCTAACTATAGAGGATATTTGCTTACGAATGGCAGGTGAAACAACCAAAGCTGCTTGTTTTCCTTCTGCGCCAATTTTCTCATTTGCCTGAACCAAAGAGGTTATTAATTTTTGCGCTAAGGCATTGTCTAAAACTAATCCTTCTTCTCCACTTTGACGAACCATACCTATAAGCATATGTTCAAGACTTGAAGAAAAAGTTATTACTGGCAAAGGGTCATTTAGAGGCGCTAATCTTTGAATTAGTAATCCAGCTAAATCAGGTCTTAATGCCTCTGCCATATCTTGAATGCTCATATTATTTAAATTCATACCCGATAATGTTTCTAAAACTTGTCTTAAATCACTAATCGGCACCCTCTCATCTAGAAGCAATCTAAGAACACCTGTCAAACTATGAAGTGGTACAATTTTTGGAATTACAGATTCAACTAATTGAGGTGCACTCTCTGCTAAATTATCCAAAAGAATCTGCACATCGTCTTGTCCAATTAACTTTCCAGCATTCCTAAAAAGTATTCTACTAAAGTGAGTAGCAAGAACTGATTCTGGTTCAACTACCATGTAACCATTTGCTTCTGCTTCGGCTTTTTTATGACTTTCAATCCAGAAAGCTTCCATTCCAAAAGAAGGGTCTATAACCTCAATACCAGGAATTTTAACCTTGCTAGAATCCCCTGGTATTGCTAACTTTCTATCTGGATAAATCGTGTCCTCAGCAACAATAGTTTGACCAACACGAATTCTGTATTGATTTGCAGGTAGAGTTAAGTCATCTTTGACCCTCACAGCAGGTATAATAAAACCAAGATCTTTTGAAACTTGCTTTCTTATTCCTGTTATTCGATTCACTAATGGTCCCCCACTCTCTTCGTCAACCATTCCTATTAAACCATAACCTAGCTGAACAGAGATCGGTGAATTATCAGCAATTTCAGATAAACTGATTTTTTCTTCCGTTTCATTTTCTTCAGGTGCAGATAATTTTTCTAACTCTTTGTTCTCCTCAATAGTTTCAGATCTTCTTGAGAGGAAACTAGCTAATGCAGCAGCAAAGCCAGCAATTAAAAATAAAGTATTAGGCATTCCTGGAACAATTCCTATTAATATTAAAACGCCTGAAACTGGTAGCCATGCTCTTGAAAGATTCATTTGTTTGCTTATGTGTTCGCCTAAATTTTGTGTCTCAGAGACACGAGTAACGATTATAGCTGTCGCTATTGCTAAAAGCAGTGATGGTATTTGTGCAACAAGACCATCACCCACAGAAAGAAGAAAATATGTATTGGCTGCCTCTTGTATACCTAAACCATGCAACCAAATTCCTATAATTAAACCACCTAATATGTTTATTATTAAGATCAAAATTCCAGCTATTGCATCACCTTTAACAAATTTAGATGCACCATCCATCGATCCATAAAAGTCAGATTCTTTTGAAATTTCTTCTCTTCTTTGTTTTGCTTCTTCTGTGGTTAAAGCTCCCGCATTTAGATCGGCATCGATAGCCATCTGCTTTCCGGGCATTGCATCGAGAGTAAATCTAGCAGATACTTCCGAAACTCGACCAGCACCTTTTGTAATTACTAGAAGATTAATTATTACTAAAATAATAAAAACAAAAATACCAACTACATAATTACCAGCGACAACAAAAGCTCCAAATGCTTCAATAACTTTTCCAGCAGCATCAGTGCCTGTGTGCCCTTGACTAAGAACAACTCTTGTTGATGCAACATTAAGCCCCAATCTCAATATAGTTGCAAAGAGTAAAATTGTTGGAAAACTTGAAAAGTCTAATGGTCTGAATGCATTCATCGCAACCATCAGGATTAGTAAAGAAAGCAAAATATTACTTGTAAAGAAAATATCCAATAAAAAAGATGGTAAGGGAAGAACCATCATTGCAACAAGCATCAAAATACCAAGAGGTAATCCCATATTTTTTATAACTGGACTTATCTGATAAAGCCCTAAACGTTTAAGTGTCATTTCCATGACATTCTCTCCAGGTCAAAATTATGACTATTTTTAACTAAACAAATAATGTCAAAGCTTTGGGCTTTATCTTTGCTATATATCTTGTTTCTGTCGTTTTTCATCATTTAAATTATTGGTCTTTCTAACTTAATTAATATCTAATTTAATTTATTTTTGTTTATGTAAGGCAAGTTACATGCCAACCAAATTTTACTTGCAAAACCGATTTATTATAATTTAGTGGCATGAAATATGCATTCATCAATGTTGATATTCGTTTAGATCTTTATGGAGTACATTCATGAATAACAAATTAAAAAAGAATTTTTATATATTAACTTCAACTTGCCTAGTTTCTGGATTATTATTGTCAGGTTGTATGAATCAACCTAATTTATCATATAATGATGAGACAAAAAATCAGACAAAAGATCCTTTATCATCTTTTGTAAATAATCTTAATACTGAAAATAAAGATGAAATAAAGTCTAGCTCAAGTCAAACAGATAATCTTATATTAGCTCAACAGGTTTTAGATGCTTCAGTTGAAGAAATACCAACACTTACTGCAGTTGGCTACGCTGTAGTAAGCACACAGCCTGGTCGGTCAGATGCTCAAAAAAGGCTAATGGCCATTAGAGCTGCTAGAATGGCAGCTATGCGAGATCTTGCGGAACAAATTCATGGATTACAAGTAGATAGTAATACAACCGTTGTTGATTTGATGGTACAAAATGATACTTTTAGAGGTGTTGTAACCGGCACTATCAGAGGGGCTAGAACGGTAAGAATTAATCCAACTGGTGCTGATACATATGAAATAGTTTTAGAGATTGATCGCGAAATGATGACTTATCTCTTAAGTGTAGCGAGACAAGCATAATTTAATCAGGAATTTCAAAAATTTATTACAAATGATAAAATTATTTATAAAATTAAGTGTCCTATTATTTATAATATTCCCAATTTTAGTTAATGCACAGGTAAGATTTGTTGAAGTTACAGGTCGTTCTGTGATCCAGGATGACTCACCTATTCTCTCAAAAAATACAGCTTTAGAAGATGCATTGTATTTAGCAGCGCTTGAGGGTGGAGCAAAGGTTTCAGGATACAGTCTAATAGACAGTTTTTCTAATTTAAGAGAAGAAGTCATAGTACAACCCGCTTCAGGTATTCTTGACTATACAATTATTGATGAAATGATTTCTGATCAGCATTATGAAGTAACAATAAGGGCTTTAATCGGCAAAAACAATGATAGAATTGGTTGCAAATCAAGAATAACATCAACATTAATTGCTTTCCAACCTGAAATATATATAAATCAGAATTCGCCAGCTTGGTCTCAGTATTTGCCAAATCAAATTTATAAAAATATGATTGATAACTTATCTAATTTTGATGAGATTGAAATAATTAACGCTACTGATACAAAATTAAATATTAATAATAATAAATTAAAACTAAATGATTTTGATTATAATGTTTTAACTGGAAATGTTGTTAACTATAAACCTGCAGATTTATCACTTGAAACAAAGTTTTTAATTGAACCTGTGCAAAATTTATACCCAACCAATTTATCAACTGAAACATTAGAAGAGCATCTAAAAATAACTACTGAAATTATTATCAAAGATATCTCTAACAATAAGGAAATCTTTAAAACTTCAAAAGATGCATTAACTTTCATCGGACCAAGAGAGACAATATTCAAGTCAATTAATATTTTAAGTCGTCCTAAAAGAAAAAAAATAATAAATAGCTTAATAAGTGCTTTTGATGAAATTCCACTAGAAATTAATGAAAACTTGAAATGTGTTAGTTTAATTACAATTGCACAGCCTTCAAATATAGAAAATGCTATAAATGTAAATCTCGGCACTAATCAAGGAATTAGTCTAGGTAATTTAGCTCTTTCAGAATCTAGGGATACACCCTTTTCAGTTTTTGAAGTAATTGATGTTAGTCCAAATCAATCTAAATTGATGCCTTTAAATTTATCCCGTAATATTGAAAATTATTATGGAAAAACGATTACCTTTATGGAGTTTTAAATGAAAGAATTAAATTTTTCTAAAGTTTTGATTTTATCAATTTTTCTCTTTAATTTAATGCCCTTATGTATATCTTTTGCTTCTGAACCTATTGTGGTTCTAGAGTATTCTTCACAAAGTTCTCAAAATAATGGTTTAAATAGCAGCAATACTTTTATTTCAAACCCAAACTTTTCATCAAAACACCATGTTAAAGAAAATGAAACACTTGGACATATACTATATTCCTACTATGGAAAAAGTGGATTGAATTTAAGAATTGTTGAAATGGCAATAGTTGAATTTAATCCCAAATCATTCAGAAATAGAAATCCAAATTTTCTTTTCGCCGATCAAAACTTATATCTTCCATCTCTAAACGAAATGAAAAATCTTGTTTTAGGAAAATCTATGGAAAAACTTCAATCGAATCAAAAGAATAACACTAGTACTCACATCTATTTTTTTGGTGGCTAGAAGATGTTAAAATTAAAATCTATTATTTTTAAATTCTTTTTGTTTTTTCTGGTATTGAATGCTTACCAAGCTTTTGCAATTTCTGGCAAAGAAATAAATAGTCTAATCCAAGATCACCTGTTAACAAAAGGTATTAAAAGTAACCCACTTATTAGGGAAAATAGGATATTTAAAGATTGTAATCATAAATTAAAAATTAAAATTCCATATACAAGTTTCAAAACTGTTACGGTTTATTGTAATGCGCCAATAAAATGGAAAATTTCTGTTAGAACAAATGCCTCAAGCAACTTCCAACCAAACAGCATATTCAAAAAAAGTGAAGATTCAAACACTGTAAAGTTAATAACCTTGAGAAATAATTTGAAAAAAGGTGAGTTAATTTACGAAAAAGATTTAATATTTGATTTTAAGAGTAAAAGCGTTGGTAATGGCTATTTTATTGACAAAAATGTATTAATTGGTCGTGAAGTAAACCAAAATTTGTCAAGAGGACAAATAATTAGGGTGAGACATCTTAAAGAGAGGTTCACTGTTATTGAAGGACAAGCAATAATTATATATGCTGAATTAAATGGCATTAATGTTAAAATGGAAGGCAATGCACTTGAAAATGGTCATTTAAATGAAATGATAAAGGTTAAAAATAACAGTTCTGGTAAGGTTGTTGAAGGTAAAATTATCAACGAAAAAAAAATTTTAATAAAATACTAAAATAAACAAAGGTTTTGACGTTAAATATATTACGGAGATTAAAATGATAGATCAAATAAACAAAACATTAGCAAAAATTGATCCTCAAGTTAGCAAAAATTCCAAGGATATTAACAATCCTAAACTTGAGAAATCATCTGTTCCAGCTCCTGCAGATGCTATTGATAGTGCTGATTTAAGTAAATTGGCTAAATTAGATAATGTCTCAGGATTATCATCCTCAGCCCCAATAGATTTTGACCAGGTAAACGAAATTAAAAATGCAATAGCAAATGGTGATTATCCTATTGATGCTGATCGAATTGCAGACGCGCTAATGGATTTTTATAAGGAAATGAAAAACTAGAAGTCAATTAATTATAGTGTAATTAGTAATTATGACTGAGTTCACTTCTTTAACATCAATATTGAGCACTATTGAGTTGAAACTTAATGGTGCTATGTCTGTTTCTAATGATCAAAAACTTTTCAATGAAAACATAAACGAAATAGAAAATTTACTAAAAAAAACTAACGCATTTATTATTGAAAAAAACAATGATCACCAATTTAGTGACATAGAAAAAGAATTAATTAAAAAAATATTCGATTTAATAATTAAACTTGAGAAAATAAATAATAATAAATTAGGTTTTTTTGATTCGCTCAATAAGTATTTTTACGATAATATTGATAAATAGTTTAACCTTCATTAGGGGATTGTATGGATTTACCATACGTAGCGTCTGATACATATTCATTTTTTATTTTATTACTAACTTTTGGAATAATAGTTTTTGGTTTTGCAGTAATAATTTTTCTCAACATCATTTTTATCAAAAACAATAGAATTAAACACGAACAATTTTATTCTCAGATGAACAAATCATTTTCTGAGTTAAAAGAAACTGTTGATGCAATGGGTTTAATGTTTTCTCAACTTAAAGAACATCTAAATGAATTTAAATCTGATAAAAAAATACAAGAAAATTTACTTCGTGATTTTAAATCTGAAATCACTCGAATAGCCGATGGAATTTCTGGTCAGGATACAATGACTAAGGCCATTGATCTTGCACGCAATGGTTCAGATGCTGAAAAAATTGTATCTGAAACTGGATTGTCAAAATCTGATGCAGAGGCTTTGATAAAATTCCATAGAGGATGAAATTACATTTTAAATTTTGATAATTTGCATTTAATTATAGTTACTTTATTTTTTTCTTTTACAGTTAAGTTAGCTGTTTCTCTATTTATTTGGAGATTTTTATTTTTGAAAGTAAATAAAACATTCTTTCCTATAACTTCATCTATTTCTATCTGATTATTATAGGTATGTTTAAGCTTCAATTTTACTTTAGCCCCACTTCTTATTTTTCCAAGTGTTATTTCATTTACACCTGTTGAATTATTCCCACAGCTGAAATTTTCATAGTTAAAGCGAGAAAATTGATCACAACATGAAATAAATATTGGCAATATCAAAAAAAAGAAACTATTTTTTTTCATCTTCAGCTTCAGAAGACATTGTGTCTGAGAGCTGCTTTAACTCATCTGCCAAGTTTTCTTCTTCATTAACTTTCTCAGGTTCAATTTCTTCCTCATTTCCTTCTAATGTTTCCTCTTGATTTACTTCTTCAACATCAGTTTCT